>JGI24158J21664_10003509_pt1 | contig 19712 bp, 8 predicted proteins | sample Ectturendosymbi3_FD_21664 | JGI IMG/M metagenome (IMG submission 21664) | reverse complement strand
AACATGGCAACAAATCTTCAAATGTTCACTTCAAGTTACGATATTAGGCGTTTTGTCGCATGTGACTCTTGAACGCAGACATCTTGGCAGGTAATGTCGCGAGACAGTGGCTGCTGATAGCGGCAAGCAAGGACATCGGAGAACGGTGGAACTGAATCCCTGACCTTTCAAACGAGGGACAACCGGGGCAAAGGTGTCTTTTCATAAGCAATTTTTTGATTTAACAAGATCGAATTGAAACTAGTTGTCTATAGTTTGTTTTATTATTTTTGAAGTCAACAGTATTGTTGAACTGTAGCAAGCATAATCAGGGGCGTAACGAGGCTAGACGGCGCCCGGGGCAAGAAGCAAGTTTGGCGCCCCCATGTTCGAACCATGCGATCTTTCGAAAGGAAATTTACTGTACTGAAGAAAGTACTTGTGAAATTGTTGGGAATTTTCGCCAACCCAGCAGACATTTGGCGCCCACTGCAGTGATTCAGAGCCTCCATAATGATTCGGCGCCCTGGGAATTATGCCCCCCTTGCAGCCCCGTCGTTACGCCCCTGAGGATAATTGCCAAGCTCTAGCCAGATTGAGAAACCAGGAGGCGAAGAGTTTACTGAGAGGAGCCCAAATTTTTTTAACTATGTCCAACACATTTCACATTTTTCCAGGGAAGTAAAAATTTTTTTCATGGGAGACTAAGCCCCCTGCGCCCCTCCTAGTAACGGGCATGATCATTGGTAACGATTTTTTTTGTTTTGTATAAGTTTGAATTGCCCTCAACGTATTTTCGCCCCCCCCTGTCCTACCGATGTTCCGGCGTCCCTGGAGTTTGCCATACTGCATTCCTATTTTCAGTACTATCTTTCCTTGTAAGGCTGCCATCAGTCAATAAAGAGAGAAACTTGTAATAAAAACAGACCAATTTTGTGCAGCCCGGGGACACATCGAGAACCGTACTGTCACTGCTGTGTTAATGAACACGATTGCATTTGTTACTACCCAAGTAAGGCTGGCATTTCTAACGCGGGAAAGAAATGATGGAACGGTAACACTATTACGAAAGAAAAGTATTGTCGATACAATTCGATAGAGGTCTGTAGTTCGACGAAGTGTAAAGCATAATTTGGTTATAGTACTTTTTAATCTGTTTCTACTTCGATAGGCTCCAAAAATGGGCGCATTTATTTAAATGGGGAACCATTCAGCGGAGCACCACAGACGTTTTGGGGAGCAAGTTGCCCCAAACTGTTCCCCCTGGATCCACCACTGGTTCTACTTTAAATAAAACCTTACAGAGTGAGAGCGTTTCTTACTCCGCCTACGCTTGGTCATTTTTGCCGTGAACGTGCCATTTTCACTGTTCAGCAAAACTTCGCATGCCATCTATTTCACTTTCCCGGGTACCAATTTACCAACCACTGCCGTAAACGCTTCTTATACGTTATCTTTCGCCACACAACTACAAAATCAGAACTGCATACACGGCTCACTCCGCACGCGTTTTGAATAGGCAGTAGCACTGCGCGCTTGGAAGGTGGTCAACTAGTACACGGCAAAAAAGCGTTTCACTTTTCTGGTGTCTACCACACAACATTGTTTTAGCTACTAACTCTTACGTCAAAAAACTTGGCTTTCTTGACAAGAAAATGGAATAAATGAAACTGTCTACTTAACCTGAGATACTTATGCCTTTTTGATCGCGAATCATCACAGCTGGTACTACAGTACAAGCTGGTGCATGTGGGCGAAGGCCCTGACCAGGGCTTCCGAAAGCATTTTTACCAGAGGACACGAAGACCAAGCGGGCCCCCTGTACCTTCTCTGGTGCCGTCATTCAAACTTAATTGCATAGCTTATTTGTATATTAATCAGAATATAGATAAAACAGCTACCATGCTAAGATTTAGAAATAGATTAATCGTTATACTGCCAACTGGCTTACACTAGTAATTTTACAGAAAAACTTAGGGTGCGTACCGTACTTATATCCTCCTGGGCCGCAGTACTGAGTACCTAACGGGCCCGGGTACGTTGTACCTCTTCTACAGTTCAGTTTATTTCTGCATCCCGATCAAATACATAAAATAATACTTCATCAGGAATACAGGGACAGGAAGCGACTGCCGCAGCTGTCATTCATGTCACTGCCCCCACAAGTTCATGCAAAACAACAAAATACAAATGAAACGCCATAGTGAAAAGCAAATAAATGCAAACATTAATTGAGACGTTGCACTAAGTTAACAACACCACATGTTATTCTAGCCTCCTCGTAGACGCTGTCCCTGACTCACTTTTACTGGTTTTAGAGGTGGCAACTCGCTAGACTCCGTGACCTCATTCGTCTTTCGCCATTTACCACTACGTGGACTCGATGGTAACAACAATTGCGGCCTGAAGCGGAAATCGAAGACGCGCCTTGACATCAAAGTGCGATGCAGGATCTTCGCAATCTGCTGTGGCGCCAGCAAGCCATTTCCCGGTAGCCACATACAATGCAAGCCACAAACGGTTCTGCCTGCTTTGTTTTATGGCGCTGAGACCTGGTCTCTCACAACGAATCTCTCCTGGCTAAACAGACGCGGCAGCAGGGCTCTCAGATCAGCGCTCAGTCAATATCCACTGGAGGAAGTTTACTTCTAACACAGAAGTGATAAACATTCGGCCCGCAAAAGAACTTTGTGCGGCCCGCGAAGCATTCAGGCGAGACCAGCATTCTTGAAGTTTCTTTGACCCGCTTCTAATCTTTGCGATGTCGATGAACAATCTTTTTGGTTTTCGACAGGTTTCATAGTATCACTAAACAGTTGCGCGGCCCGCTTACTCAGGGGTAACTGACAAAGTGGCCCGCGATAGCAAATAGGTTCGTCACCCCCTGCGTAACGCAACAATACGTCACTACGTGCCTTCGCGCGTCTACCGCAGATTGCCAGGTTCGCCTTATTAGGCCAAATTTCAGAAATCTGGACATTTGCGAGAATGAGGCCCCCTTACGTTGCTCAGGACCGCACAACACGGGGGCCCTAGTGGATCTGGCTGGCTCTACGCACGGTGCCCCAAGGAAAACCGCGTATGAGATGATGATGACTAACTAGGCCAAATCTCAGGGTTCCTAATCCTGCACAATTTTAAATATATATTTCCAGACTTTTTTCTGACTTTTCCAGACTGAAAGTTTTTCGAATGACTTACCCAGGTAAAATATAGACAATATAACTGTTAACATGATAAAAGTAAAATTACCAATCTTGAATAAAAGATTACGAAAATGCATGTCAAAAAATCACGTCTACGATAAATTTATTTTCTTTTTCGATACTAACAAACCAAAACAATTTTTTCCAGACTTTTCAAGGCTTAGAATAACATCCAGTAAATGAGTAAAACGTGCAACCAGCTCCTCAAGCGTGCCATTTCCCGCTTTCATTTTCCCAATCGCCACCCTCCCGCATTACCAATCTAGCGCATCGTTGCCTGTAATATATGTAAGGCTTTTGCGCCAGCCTGACACTTTTAAGTGAGCGAAGTTATGCCTATTTCCATTGTAGATAACGATATGACCATCGCGAGTTGATTATAGCCAGCCACTCAGAGAGGTAACATGCAGTAATCTGCTAACACCAAGCCGCTTCTCAAATCACTTCAAACATACACTACCCAATTAAAGGCGGACAGTAATGTTTTTACACCACGTAAAACTTTTTCTCAGCGTGACTAGCTCGTGTTGTTCCTTACTCCCAAATGCAATTAATCAACCTGTAACAGAAGGAAGGCACTTTCCCACGAAATGTCAACATCAACACAGCGCGTGGAAATGGACTTTGAACTGGCAAGGACTCGATTAAGCAACGTGGTTTCCAATTCAGCAAAAGCGGTCACTGGCCATTCACAAGCGAACTAATCGAATGATTTCTGTTCATCTTGGCAGTGCTGTGTTGTGCGTTGCTGTGGAAAGGGAGTATCAACCAAATATGACCACAACCTTTGCCACGTTTTTTGAAGTTGTACTTGAGCGTGTTGGAACATTTCAACAATAAACACACAAATAGCACAGTTGAAATCGTACGAGCATGAAATGAATGTAAACTTTACCCCGGAATGGGATCAACTTTTACCAAATGATTTATTCAGTTCCTATTGTCTTCCTTATTTAGAACTGTAAAAATATTGATGCTGGAATATTCGTATCGCTTTTGTCAGGGTGCTCTGTAAAAGAAGGATGTCTGTCTGTAGCGGATCTTGATTGCGGATATAAAATGACGTAACCGGAGTCGCAAAAACCAATAATTTACGCTGAGCAGAAAAATAATATTTGTTGCTAACCTAAGCCTACTTTCAACAACCATCGCTCTCACACCAAGAATATTCCAATCTTGATAACAAGCTTCAGTTGGACCCAAATTTAGGTTTGAACAGCTGTGAAAATATAAAAAAGTAAAATCTCGCAACTTTTTAGCATTACGTGTTTGAGGGAAGGTTATATTAAATTGCAATGAAACATTTGTTGTATTGTATCTGCACCTTTGTATGTTGTGTAAAGAGTTTTTTTGCCACTCCGGTTACGTCATCACACATCCGTCAACGATATCCGCTCTGACGGACATCCGTTCTTCACATTGTACCTTTTTCAGCAGTTCTTTTCAACGCCACGCAGGAAATCGTGTTAAAATAAGGCAGCAAAAACATATAATTCTCTTATTTCGCAAAACACTTTTGCTTTATTATAGCGCTAGAAATTATTTAGTTTTAGCCAAAACTGTGGAAAGGGGCGATGAGCTACCGACTTAGTCAATTTACTGTAACTTTTCCACCGGCAAAGTCATTTCAAAAACTGTAATGATAAAAGAGTTGGCATGGCACAAGCTTTTGACTACGATCAATCAATCTCTTCGGAAATGCAATTCGCCGGTTGTGAAAAGGAGGTAGGAGACCGATGAGTTGGGCACATGCCGAAACTCTTCGAAAGTGCTCATCAACAGTTCTTCTGAACGGCTTTGGCTGCATCTTATAATAAAAAATTACCTTATTCGTGTAAGTGCCCGAAATTTTATTCCTTTTATTTGCATTTCGTGGCAAAAGGCTCGGATGTAGGAATTTTGTAAGAATAGGAGACACAAGATGACAGAATTTCAAAATTTTGATTCAGTCAACTTCTCAACTGGAGTGTTGCTGTGTTGGAATTATTTGATAGCACTAGACCTAAACTTATCACTCATCTTACAATAAATTTCAACCGAATCTGTTCGGTTGTTACAGACTCCGTTTAAAACAACGCAAAAGAGCTGAAATGTTGTAGGAAAAGTGATCATCTCAGACAAGAACGCATGAGTTTTGAGTTATCTAAATCAGGTTTCTTACATCCAAATATGTAGTTTGAGAGAAACAACTTTTTATCGTTATTAAAACATGGAGAAATCAGAAGCAAAACATTTCATATCATTATAAACTTAAAATGTGCGATGCCATGACATGTACAGATGATAATGAAAGTAGTTATTTACTGAAAGTAATCATGCTTTCAACTGAATCTTCTCGTTCATTTTTTGGGTGTCTCCTTCAACCTTGCTGATGACAACTGGTGCCTACACCTTCTCCTTTGGAAATACGCCGATACGTTTGTGGATGAACACAGGGGTCGATAAAGGCGGTCGCCAAGGGTTCCCCTTTTTCAGAGATGCCGTAGGTCCCCAGTTTTTGCATTGTTTGGTTAAAAAGCTTATGAACCAGTCTAGAGCCACATTTTAATAAGCGCTGAAGCAAGTCATATGTTTCTCAAATTAAAGCAAAAATTACATGCAAATGTGTGAAATGGGACCCCTCAACTACTTGTTTTGAGACCCCTTACTGCGAGTTTGCTCCGGGCCCCTAAATTCAAATATCAAGCTCTGCATGAGCAATCATACGCTTTGATCCATGTAACTTCCTTCAGTTTCGTTAAAATCACACTTTGCTGCAGAATTGATATCGACGCCAGGAGTGATTCGTTCTCGCATGCCCCCATCATTATCAGTTTCATGTCTCGTAATCCCTACTTGCAAATTGGTGATGATCTTTTTTGTATTCTTTTGCTTAAATTGGCTTCCAACAACCGTACCTGGTGACCCACCTGAACATAAAATGTAATTGTGGAAGTCCAAAAACAAAAAAGGAGTCAAAGAATACAAAAAATCTCAAAACTCATTCCCCAGATTTTTCCTTCATATGTTCTGACCCTTATGGGCTCTGCGACACAGCTTCTTGAATCTTTTTTCTGTTAGCAGGAGTATTCGGACAACCTAAACCAGTGGTGCACAAACTTTCCGCTATTGCCGACCGCATTACGTTTATTTCTATGAATTACAGCCGCCAGTGAGTTAACCAGCGGCGGCTCGTGACTGCGCTTCGTGGGGATGCTGCAACTCCTCCAAATAAAGATTTTATAAAGGTTTTCCACGGCGGCGCGGACTGTTGTGATCAGGGTCTCCAAGAGATCTTTTTAAGCGAAACAAAGCCCATTTGGGGCCCCTAAGACATGCAAAATTAATTTGAAATAAATCAAAAGTGAGGCTAATTAATGTGCATCAAACTTCAACAAGAAGTGCTCGTTTACTGATCATATGAAACATTGTGTTAAAACGAACATACAGGTATTCAAGTAATGTGATAATGTTACCATTTTTTAACATGATTTTTAAATGTTTATAGTAAAATCTTATCAAGGAAGAAATTAGAAAAATGAAAAATACCGCAGTCTCAGAATGAATGGAGTCGATCGAGGTTGAATAAAACGCTGCTAGTGAAATTTGACTGCGACCTCGTTGAGTAACTGTTTCCTTTGTGTCCTTGGAAATGAGCTTACTTATTATACGAAGAATGAAGAGACAGAACGAAATATTTTGTCAACAGACTATTGCTTCTATTTGTGACCGCGAGGCACAATAAATAGCCACACGGGCCACAGGCCGACGACCACTGCTTTAACACATTCTGTCGAAATACTGTAAGTGGTTAGTTTCTCCTGTATGGTTTCGAAATCTTCAGATTTCTCGGTATGTCCGCCAATCCTAAACTCACATTTGATTAGAGCTTGAATCTGCTTGCGGCGCAAGTTTACTAATCAGCAAAATGCTCAGCACACCGCCGCGGTGCATTATAAGCACTTGCGTCCTGCACTGCAGTTACTTGTTAATTTGCAACGTTTTAGTTATCTTACACATAATGTGCGACATTCGAGGGCTACTGTTGTTAGATTAAATTTTATTGTGAACTGGCATGTGTCCATTCACATTTCACTTGAAGTATCACTTAGTTTGCAACCCTTGGTTCATTGGAGACAGTTTTTATTAAAGATTTGTTTGAAAATGTTTGAAAATGAAAGACGTAAAGCAGGGGTGGGGAACCTGCGGCCCGCGCGAACATTTGATATGGCCCGCATCAGAATTTTCGTTGCCAATTTGGAGTACAAAATCGCGTCATAACGAAGCTCCATGGCAAGCAGATACTTAGATAGTATGTCAAGAGAATCCCTCGATCATAGTTAGATGAAGGTTGAATTTTTGGACTAAATCAATTGCTTTTGCGGCCCGCTAGCGGTAATCCACCATTTATGCGGCCCGTGACAGTAAATAGGTTCCCCACCCTGACGTAAAGGAAAATTCGGTTCAATGGACAGACTGGGACAGAAGTACGCAAACATTAACGTTCAACAAGAATAATTACTGTTAATAATTATCAATGCATCATATCAAAAAAATCCACTGCCAGCAATTCACATTCAAATATATCACACTAGGTTACCAAATCCTTTAGTCCAAACCAGTTTTATCACTGGGATTAACGTCGCTACATTATTCCGAGTTTGTTAGTAACAAACACTCAAATGTTCCTTCAGTCCGGGCCCCGGAACACTGTTCCTACTGGACCCCTCTCATAGGCCCTGGTTGTGACGTATGACATTTGTCTTCCTACGATCCAGTTGTGAGACTTCGACTTCTGTATTATCGACTTCTGTATATTGCTCTGTTGCAGTGACATGCTATGGGGTGAATGATTGATGTGGCACTGATATCTTTAGTTATAAGCACTAGCACACACATTAACCCGGCGCAAGTAACATTTACCTCTTCGTTTGCTGATCCACTGCAGTCTCACCTTATCTAACACGGTCGTATAACAATTTCTTGCCTTCACAGTTATTCAATAAAAAGAACGTTTGTTTTGCACCACGGTGGTGACTGGTGGTTTTAGAAAACGTCTCAGCTTATTAACTGTAATTGTCCCAGTCGCACCGACTAAAAATATCGAGATCAGAAACAGCCATAGGTGATCACATCACACATCCGTACTAGAGAAAGGAATGCCTTATCATTTAGGCCAGTGGTTATCAAACTTTTCTGCACGTTGACCCCCAATTGAAGTATACAATTTTCTGTAGACCCCATCGCCTATCCCAACAGCTACTAATACAAAGAAAGTGTGTGAAAATAAATTTGAGTACTTTATACTCGAAACAGTTTTCATAATGTGACCACAATGGATGATTTAATAAAAGACTATTCGAGTCAAATATACTTTTAAACTACTGCAGCTGAGATTTGACCAGCCCTCTTAATTTAGTTTGATTTGTTGAAAAAAGCCGTTTGCATTCCTTGCCCCATTAACAATAATTTTGAATTGAAGGCTTCATTGCTTCAGTAGACCCCAGCAGTTATTCATTAAACCACTGACCATTCATTGACCACCATTCGACCCCGTGACTACTTATCGACCCCTTGGATGGTCCAACTGACCCCTGGGGGTCGATATTGACCACCTTGAGAGCCACTGATTTAGGCCAAAAAATCGGTATTTCTGGAAATACTTAACACAGTTATTCGACGTCACGCACTAATAGAATGTTGCTGCGACGGATTACCATTTGCGTGAATTAATTTCTAATGATTAAGTGCAACCACACATATTTCAGGATTTGCTGAAACATTGGGTGTTAGTTACTAGTACTGTACGATTAAATCTAAGCACAGTATTTAAGTCAGAATTAATTTTGATGTTAAGTGTATTTTTCAAAAACCTACGTGACATTAACTCGCATACAATTTAGAGCTTGACTTTTAAAACCAGTTTCAATTCTGACACAAATCAAAACTTTAGGCCTACTCCAAAATATTATTCAAAGTTGTTCCTAATTTGAGGCTGAGGAAACATCAAGTTAAACATGTGCTCAAGGCGCATTCTGGAATACAGCCCATACTCTTTCTAACAATAAACCCCAAAACCCCAAATTACCTTGCATTGCAATACCAAACAACTCCACATGGAACATCACCTCAGGTAGAGTTTAACCTCTTGTAGCATAAAAGCCAGTACACACGAGTAGTTATATATGTCGTGATGGATCTACTTTTCGGGTAACGGAAGTGGTGTCATCACGTCACATCCGGTGACGTCACACCGGTAGAAATTTTGTCAGCAGTGGTGACGTCAACATTTATTTGTCAGCGCCACCATTTTGTCACAACGGTTGATATTTTCCAATATTTCCGGTGATGACCTCACACATGTGACGTCACATCCGATGGCATCACAATCGCCACCATTTTGTCGCATACTATTTTTAGTCACAATGAACGTCACAAGGGACGTCATTTTCTTATAACGGTTGGTATTTTTAACACTGATGGTCAAGCAGGTGCAAACTGATGAAAGTGAGATAAAATATTGTCAATTTAATATGTAATCAATTAAAAATCAAAATTATCGAAATCAATTCCTTGCAGGTAATTTAAAAATAAATTGCTTTTCATAGATGACTCGAACCTAACATTGTTTAAATTGTTATAGTATTTTAAACTAATTTAATTGATAGTGACGTCAGTTGCGCTGCAGCTGTTCGCTTTCACTCTCGTTAGAACTGTACAGTAGACAAGACTATACCGCAAGACTTTTTTATAACAAATCGATAAACCACAGTTCAGATATGTTTAGATACCTAACTTGTTAAATTCTTGTGTTTTTGCACAAAGAGTGGATCGAATCCAGCACTTGTTCAAATAGCTTATCAGATTAAACAAAATCTAATTAAGACACACTGTGGATATGTAAACAGATTTTCTCCCCTGGCACATCAAGGCATGCCCGTTGGAGACCTCAAAAGAGCTCATTACTGTGGCAGTTATGCGATTGTTGCGCCACGCATGTGACGTCACTATTCTATGCGACGTGAGCTTCAATTAGCTTAGACGCGACTAATTGCACAACGCTTAGGACAGGCAACATTAGCTGACATCCAATTGAGTTCACTGCTTTTGCAAGTTGGTTTTGCAAGAGTTTTCATAGCAAAATATAAAACCACGTAAGGAGTATCTCAAATTTATTACAGAGAAATTCACAAGAGTCGATCAAAATGTTCATGCAATTACAAACAACTGATTGTAACATAATTTGTCAGGCATTTTGTACGGCTGCGCGAATTGCAAGTCTAAGTCGTTGAACAGTTTCATCAGCAAGTTTTAGTTTCTTGTCAATCACTTAGCATTCAAAACATAGTACGTTCAAGCCAGACAAAACTGCGCGAGGTTGTTTGCAAATGATTTGGCTAAAAAATATGATTACCAGAAAAAACAATTACTTCAATGAATTTAAGATTGAAAAAGTTGTGTTACTAATGAAAAACAACGATTAGTGAGTCGGTCTTGTTCGGTAAACAAATTTTATGTACAGGTTTCGCAAGGTGTGGATGTTGCAAAAGCCATTGTTTTCATTGAATGTAGATTCACGCTATGAGCTTTCACCGTTTGCAAGTTAAAGCGTGTAAAGCATCTTCGTGTTTATTTAAAAATGACAGCACGGGTTGTTTCAGATCAACACTCAATAACTTTATTTCTGTGAACCAAGGAAGTGCAGCTTGCCCATTAATGTTATTTCACTGCAAATCGATGGTAACAATAAGTATTCCTGTGATGTTTTTGGTGTTTTTCTATTGAAACACAAAAAAATATCGAAACCGGTGTTTTTCTATTGAAACACAGAAAAATATCGAAACAGTGGATTTTTACGAATCTGTTGCAAAAGTGTGCAACTGCGTTTGTTTGCAAATGGTTTGTTTCTTTTTTTTTAAACGCAGAAAAACAATCATGTATTATTTTTTCAATAGGTGCTAAAACAGTTTCACATAGTTTTTAATTTGATTTATTCAAAACTATGTAACTGCTTATGTTTGAAATGTAACAAAAGGGACAGCCGACATCAAAATGTAATAACTTGGCAGAGAAATCATAATGTTTCCATGTATAATGACTTCAACTATGGCATTGCATCGGTGTTGACCTTACACTGCATCGAGTTTGTATCATGATTTGGATTTGAAGATACAGCTCACATCAGTCCCAAGTAAAGATACAATAATGAAACCACGGTAAATATTTTCGAGCCGCCAAACAAGTTGACCTACCCGCCACTTTAGAGTGGTAATCGCAACGAGTAACTTTTCAGGTTATGTGTGTAGGTTTAAAGTCATGAAATGCAACTCTGTTTCCTGGTCATTTCAATAAACACGAGGTAGATTCGTTTTGTCATACAACAGGGCAAGTTTCTTTCAATAGTTCCCGTTAAATCAAACCGATCGCCGGTGGGTTTGAACTCGACTGCAAGCAATGTTTTGTGAAGTTAATTAGTTTCAACATATTCAACGTAGTTGCGGTTTTGAGTACCAAGGGAATATCTGTAACAACACTAACGATTGTCGCAACAGACCTAATTGTTCTGCAGTAGCAGCTCGTCAACTATGTTATGAAAGATGAAACGAAATGCGAAATCGAAACACAGGGGCAAATGTCTCTCGCTGTCAGATTTTCGTGTTGCGCGACGTTTCCAGTTGATTATGAAAATACTTCCATTGAATTGCTCAGCACACGACAACCAGCCATGTTTTGTCAGATGCAGCTAAAACAATCATCGAGTAAAGCTGCAAGTTTTCAAATCAGGGTAAAGTTTTTCACGTTGCCTAACAAGTTAATGAGGCTTGACGCAGAGAGCGGGTGCCACAATATTTCAGGTCATGCGCAGAATTTTTCATAGTTATGAGATGTTTCATGGTAGTGTACACTGTGACTCAACTTACACCCACTAAATCAATTTAATTTTTGCACAACTGACGCTCACAATTTACAAAGCACTGTATAGCAAAAGCTTCTAACTATGGTAGCAAGCTGACCATCTGTCATAGCCACTCTTTGAAAAACACATTATGCGGAAAAAAAAACATGGAGAAGCTTATTCTGAAGAGATATTTTTCAAACGTTTGACACAAAAATTAAAAAATATCGACATAATGCAAGGTTTGGTAAAGTATTTCCCCATTTTATTTCAGCATTTTCGAGCGTTTTACGAAAGACACTTTAATTTTTGATGTACGCCTTTGAGTTTGAAATACTTTTTCCTTGACTTGTTTCAAACATTTTTATTTGTTTACAAATAGATTTGAAGCTTCCTTCTTGAAAATCAAACACAAAAAAATGAAGCCGTTTTATTTTCAATAGATTTTCTGTTTTGTTTGAAAGAATATTGCAATGATAGTTAAATGTTTACCTAATACGTGTTAGGAAATGATATAATTTTCATACATACTGCTTCTGTAACGTCATGTTTCAGTTTTGCAAGGCTGAGATTCGGTTCACATTTCAGAGAATTTCCAGAGCGCAAGTTGACGAATCAAGTAGCTCGCTAGTTATTAGAACGTATTGAAATAATCAGAAAATTTAAAGAAAATCAGAAATTTAATGCCCAAATGCTTTAGTTTGATCGGTGAAAATGATTGTTCTTACAAGTCTGTTGGTAATATTTCCGCATATCTGAATGCCATGACAAGTCTGAAACGCAACAAACTTGCGTTAACGAGCTTCGTGATGGTGAAAAACATCGCGTCGTCGTTACAGTCTTACTTGAATTAGATTGTATTCTCTAGAGAGATGCAAACAGTGCTTTACAGCTTCATAGCTGAATTGCATTGAAAAAACAACTATTTCGTCTCGCATTTTTTGTTAAGCTGTAAGGATTTTGAAACATGTTTTACCAAACATTCAAGTCTTACAACTAGAAATTTACAAAAAATGTACAAAGCAGGACGCGCATCAGAAGGGAAAGTTTCTTGTACTTGTGAAAACAAGCTAACCGAACGTACGTGACCGCGAGTGATGATTTAATTAGTTTCAGCACAGCCAATGTATTTGCGGTTTTGCTTATCAAGGGAATATGTGCAATTTAGATCTCACATCAAAACCCTAGCTAGTGTCGCAGAAGAGCGAGCTAGTGTGGCAAAACGTTTCAGAAGAAAATAAATTCATCTTGGAAGTTTGAAATATGTCCAAAGTCCAAATGTTGATGATGCACAAAAATGTAAGGATAACTTATTAACCATAATGTCCATTAAAATTTTAGCTGCAGTTTTGAAATCCTCGCCCCTGAAAACATGGAAATAGACACTTTATTCATTCAATTTGTTTGAGGAATGGTGATTTGAGAACATTTTTCTGCCAAAACAAGTGCACAACAGTGCCACTAGTGGCAAAAATGCATATTTTGGGGGAAAATATGCTTCTTTTTTTAGCTGAGTAAACTATGAAGTTGTTGAGTTGATATGTTTATATTTATGTCAGGCATAGCTAAAGCATATATCTTTGAGTGAGGAAAGTTTCATCACTCTGAGAAACTATCTACGCAGTCATTTACCCCCCTAAACAAGGGGGTCTGACGGTTATTTTTTGAGCTGTTATCATTTTCAGTACCCTTTAAAACCATTATTTGCCATTTGTGTCAGGATATTTTGCTTGTAGTCAATAAATATTTCCTAAATGTCATAAATCAGGTGAATATTTAGATCTTGACCAAGAGGGGACCTCACAGTGGGTGGTCAAAATGTGACAAATATGCACTCTGACCGACAAAAATCCAGTTAGTTTTGAGATGCTTATAACTTTTTATCCAAACCTCTTAGCCTAATTCCGACTGCAGATTAAGAAAGAGCATGCCAGAAATATCTCGAGCACCAATTTTCAGACTTATAGCTTGTACAGCAATGTAGTTATGGACTTCTAAAAACCTTTTAAAATGAGCACGGTGATCCACGGGTGCAAAAATGTGTTGGGACCCTTACAGTACAAAAGGCCTTAAAATCCAAACCACTTGGAGTTTTGGTTTGAAACTTGGGGATTTTTTATTTTTCCCACGGAGGCACATTTTGTGCAATTTTGAGCAAAATCCGAGATGGTACCCATGGAAGCTCTGCTTGAGTTGGCATGGAATGACCCNAATCAGGTGTTAACGTTTTCAAAATCTAGAAATATTTTGAAATCGTTGTGAAATTGTTTAGGTGTCAAGTTGTTTTTTGTATCAAAACGTTTGCAAAACAAGTTTATTTTATGTCCATTATAAAATATTGCCGCTTCAAAACATTTTCGTATTCATGAAATTAATTACTTTGTTAATGTTTGTAATAAGCTTCAAACAATTTCTGACGTGCAAGTCAAGACCATTCGCGTTCTCTGAAATCTAGAAAGCTTTTGAAATCAGAACAAAATTCTTTCGTTGACAAAGCAAAACTAACCACTATGATAGTTTGGTTTGACGGTAAGAGATATGGATAATTTTGCTAGCGTTTCCAGATTTGCTTGGCAAAACATGGCTGGTGGTCGTGTCCTGAGCAGGTCAATAGTGAATACTTTCATACTGAATTGAAACTTTCCTCCAACACGAGAATCTGAGAGTGAGAAACATGTGGTTTTGTGTTTTTGCTTCGCTTTTTGTTTCATGTTGCATAATAAATTGGCGATCTGATACTTCTTAGACCGGTTAGGTTTGTTGCGACACTAGCTAGGGTTTTGTTGTGAGATCTAAATTGCACAAATTCCTTTGATAATCAAAACCGCAAATACATTGGCTATGCTGAAACTAATTAAACCATCACTCGCGGTCACGTACGTTCGGTTAGCTTGTTTTCACAAGTACAAGAAACTTTCCTGTCTCTAAAAAAAGTCAAATTTGTGAAATTTGGCGTCAAAAAAGCCAATCTGCCAAACGTGGGGAGCCGAGGCGGCCTGCACTCTCTTTTTTATTTGCTGAACTGTGAGTGACGATAACGATTCTAGCGCTCCTGAAGTAAAAATCCCGCCTTGCCAACACGCGTGGTTTTGGATGGCGTGGTCGGTCGGGTTTTGCATGCGCTGATAGACTTCGTCCAGGAAAACTCTTAATATTGCTACATTGATTCGGGACAATGCGTTGCTGGGTTTAACCCACCTCTGCGAGTTTTTTACTTGGTTTACAGCGAGTTGCCATTGCTGTGTTGGGAAACTTTGAGATCGTACGTGTGAACTGTTGTAGTCGNAACGCTGGTGTGTTGCTGCCGTTCGAATTTCCGACCCGGCCATAGCCAGTAGCGAGAAATCGCTACAAGTGGTTCATTACTACGGTTTTAACTCTACCCACACATGTCCTGCAACCTCATAGAATTTTCCACGGATTTTCTATAATGATTCAGAAGCAATTGTTTGGCGTATTTCAACTCTTTGCCCCGGGGGTCAAATATTTATATCAGAAAAACACTTGAAGAATTCACAAATCATCTTCATTTATCAAAAATGATTTAAAAAATGAAATAACTTTGGCACAGGCCCGTTACCAGGGGGGCTCAAGGGGGGAGAAACCCCCCTAGAAAATTTTTCGCCCCACCTGGAAAAATGTCTTGGGCATAGTTTAAAATTACTGGACATAGTTCAAAAAATTTGGGCCCCTCTCAGAAAACTCTTCGCCCCTCCTGCAGTCCCAAGCTGGTTACAGGCCTGCTTTGGCAAAGAATTTGCTTCGGAAGGAGTCGGAGCGGCCTAGCCTATATCTCTCGAACAAATTTTTCATTGACAGCTACGTAAAAAGCTGCATATGATTGTTACTGGTAACTGTAACTCTTCCCGTCACCAGCGCTTCATGCGAGAAAAAATTTTCAAAAATGAAATTAGTGAAAACATTCCCAGAAATTCCATGACCAGGGAAAGATTGGCTAACACTGATCTACTTTCAGTTGAAAGGTACGACCTGAAAAATAGATTTAGATGATTTCGTTGGTGAATGTGACAGTCGACATGATAATCGAAGTAGAGATGGCACAGGCATGGGCCGCTAATGGTCCGGATTTTGGGCTGACCTCAGAGGTTGATTGAGCGGGCCGCTAACAATTTTTAGCAGTTGGACTTCACCGAGCCGCTACGAGCCACCCGCTGATGTTGAAAAAACCTTTAAATTTTTTTGAGTTGAAAGAACCACTCGGTGGCAATAAAAGTGACTGAAGCCACTTGGCATTCCTTTGCCGTTGCTGTATTTCAAGGCAAATTTGCTTTTTCCATATGTGAGCACTCCGTCAGGCGCGACTGGCAGTTGCACCTTAAGAAACATTTCGTGGTGGTGTTGATAACTTCTTGCATGAGCGTGGCGGTCAGCGGATTTGGTGCTGAGTCGCTCCTTGGAGGAAACGTGTTGTGCAACATATTGATGGCGTGCTATAGGTGTTTTTGATATATGCACCAAATCACAATCGCTTTGTAAGTAAGGTTGTGGGGTTTTACGTTTAGAGTTTTAGGTTTAGGGATTTAGGCTTAGGCTGAAGGTTTTATAGTGAGGGTTAAGGTTTAGGCTTGTAGGACGCGAGTTTTAGGTTGAGAGCAGAACGGCCTCCAGAAAGCATTCAATAGGGGAGCTTCACTTTTGTGCGGGGGTCTTGACATTCTAAAATTGACAAAAATCCATTGATTTATACAGTATAGTTTCATATTTCAGTTTGTGGGGGCTAGGAGCTTTCTTTGGGGTCTAAGCGCAAAAAAGCTATCCCATGGTGATGGGACTGGTTGAGGGTTTTATTTTTAGGTTTAAGCTTTGGGGATTTAGGTTAAGGTTTTATGATCAGGGTTTTATGTTTATGGTTTTAAGTTTAGGTTTCGGGTTTTAGGTTCAAAGGTCTTAGGCTTTGGGTTTTAGGCTTACACACTATTCCTAAAAATCCAAGCATGTAACTTTGTTTATTGTGCTTGTCACATGTTATGTCCACTTCAACCAATCATGTTCCACAAAAGGAAAAATAGTATCAGCAGATATTTTGCCTCAGAAGGCAAAATAGACAAGACTGCCAATTGTTTAGCGGGCCATGGGCAGAGGTGGGCAACCGCTACTTCATCAGTAGCGTCGCTACCGCTCCCGCTATTTGTTAAATTTAATAGCGGTGCTACCGCAGCCGTTCCTGAATAAAAATAGTAGCGAGATATCGCTACCGCCGCTTCTGATGCACTTAAATATTTTTTGGTCTTGTTTTACAGACGTAGGATCTATTTTGAAAAACCTAACCCTGAAATATTTTTTTGTAAAAAGTTGTTAAAGAAAAAACGTCATCTGAAAAAAATAGTCATTGAACAGTTATGATATAGGAAAAAACATTTTACAGTGCATGCACATACAAATGAAGCACAGACTGCAGAAACGCCCATATAGAGTCCATTTGGTTTTGTTAGTCAATTGTTGTAGGCTAGCAATCGCCTTTATCAATGCAAGTTTCGCGCTGTGTGTGCAGTACTGAAGAGAATGGTCAAGCAATAAAAGACCAAATCTGTTCGTCACAAAGTTTAATGCGCGTGTAGATTGAATCAAGTCCGAAACCAGGGTGGGGGACAAGCTGGGCTATCAAACTTCCCACGAAATCACGGAATTTTTATGCATTATTTTAGATTTTCAAAAAAATGTTATGTTTATCTACGTTTCATGTGAACCACTGAACAAATTACCGACTACTTGTACTTTAAACTGAGGCCCTTGTTTCTGAATGGTTCAATTTATTCGCGATAGTAGTTTTATGTAGAACGTACTTTATATGGTCTGCGTGCAAAGAATGGTTATTTAGATATTCGAGAGCGAATTGACCAACCACCGTTTCCTTAACATTCCAGCTTTTGAAAGTGCAGCCTAAGTGTTGAATGCTTTAGTTTCAAAGCTGTGCAATGCGCATTAAGCAGTCGGCATCAGCTCTAAAAAAATAAACTTAACCTCAGCAATAAAAACCTCTCGATTTACTGCAAAAGCTTTCGAGGAATCTGCCGACGGGCCTGCTTTTATGTTTTCGCGATGATACTTGAACATATAGGCCTATTCAAGTTGCGGGTCCCCACAAAGGTGACAAGCAAGCGAATCAGTCAAGCTAATTATTTCTATAGGACATCGATTTCACTTACCATTGCGCATCCACAGAGTACTGAAATCTTATTCACATAAAATATCCTATCATAAATTCCTTTTAATCCATTATGAACTTAGGTTTCCTTGTCAGTACATTCAATGCCCATACGTACTTTTTCGCAATATCTGAAAAACTTTTGCATGAAAATATGTAAAAAACACTAAGAACCACACAGAATTCATTTAACGACCGACGAAAATCAAAGCCAAGCGGTCAGAAAACAGTTCTTTTTCTTATGCGAAGTTGTAGCATCCAAAGTTTGGTGTTACATTCGGACAACGATCACATGCAAAATCGACATCATGTGATTTGCGGCTTTGAACATGGAGGTTAATAAAATTTTAGCAAGATCGTGATGATAAAAGAAATCAATCACTTGACGTTGTGTGGCTGTGTCAGGTAAGAATATTAATCAAAGAAATTTTTTTCAATACCAACTCTGCTTGTTTAGCCCAGTCGATGGCCACTTGCAAAAAATGGCATTATACAATTGTTACCTAAACACATGGAGGCAAATAAAATTTCAGCGAAATTGCAATGATAAAAAAAAACCCAACTACCTAACGTTTGGTAGGGTTATGTCAGGTTTAAACGTAAATGAACCAAAACTTTCGTCAATGTTAACTTTGCGTGTAGAGTTAAAAAAATGAAAATGTGAGATTCGTTGATTTAAATTATGTTCAAGCNAACTCACGATAACAAGTTTAACGCGAAGTGATTTATCCGTCATCTCAAAGGGAACACTTTCCTGTAGTTCNCCCAGAACGTTTGGTTTTCAAAACGGGGCGGTAGGAGATGGAGCGGACGTGCTGTAGCCAGGGCCGGTTAAGGGGGNGGGCAACGGGGGCAATTGCCCCGGGCCCCCCGCTGCAAGGGGGCCCACCGTGATGAAATTTGTTTGTTTCAAATAAAATACTCGTTTCAAAAATTTTTGTGACTCAGAAGCTACAGTATGCAAGAATACAACTCTATTATATTCCTATGTTGCGTTAAGTATCAGGGCCCCTAGCAGCAACTGATCTCTCTACAAGTTTGATTGTCTGCCAGTTTTAGTAATTGCTACTGAAAAGCCTATAACTATTTTCGGTTTTCTTCAATGTAAATATATTTGATTTTTCAGCCAACTTTTTCCCAATAATTGTTCTTTTGGCATGGGTGTGACTCTGCTCGTGCATCACGCCTATTTCACAAATGTCACGAAAACGTTACGTGCTGAAGTCAGTGGTTGCTGACTGCTGTTTAGTATCAATCAATGTTCGTACAGGGGTCAGTCTCACAAACATCAGATTTCTGCCTTTTTCAACATCAGATAACATCCAATTTTTACCCTACAGTTTCATCGAAGCTTAATGCTTCTATTAACAAACCTAACAAAACGCGATTACCCTCACTGAATCCGAAAGAGAGCGAAATGTTGCCATTAGATGGAGAAGTCGTTTATAATTTACGTAAAATGTTAGTCTCAACGCAGCGAAGAGAG
>JGI24158J21664_10003506_pt1 | contig 19716 bp, 11 predicted proteins | sample Ectturendosymbi3_FD_21664 | JGI IMG/M metagenome (IMG submission 21664) | reverse complement strand
CCTATGACAATCTGGAAAGAGAAAAATGAATAAGGTCATCGATAAAGGTTTTAGAAGCTGCCGCTTTGTTTCAACAATTGTGAAACACCCTGTAGTACGTGAACTGAACGACTAAATATGCTTGGGATGTGAACAGCTTCACAAAGCGTGCAAATACCGTAAATGATTTTCTGTTATTGCATTATTATGCAAATGATCTTCTGTTATCGCCGGAAATGATTTTCTGCCATTGCACAGCAACATCTGGCATTTGTCAGTAAGCTCGAACCGGTTACGTCACAGTGCTGTGTGGTTTGTGATATTTGCTTTTGGATGCTCCACGCTATGGATTCAGTGGCATACTGTTCTTCGCCTACACAAGCCGCGGCCAGGCCATTTTGATGATGCGATGCATTTACTTGATAGTCATATTTTACGTACATTTGGTAAGCATTGATAGCTTTGCACGTGGTTCATGCCTCACTGGTTCGTATAACTTTGCCAAGATCTATCAGCAGCAGGAATACAGGCAAACAAAAAGCATTGTGGATCGTCATGCTAGCCACTGAATAGTTTTTCAGCATTCTTGCCATAGACAGCGTTCGCATGCACTGCACTGCACATGCGCAACCGAAAAAAAAACAGCCGATAGCAACATGCTGCACAAAATTGACAATAAAAGTACTGTTCACTCATAAAGACCAGGTAATTTTAGCTTCTGTCCCTTGTCGGTGTATTACCGATGTCGCGTGTTTAAGCAAAAATGAAAGAAAAAAACACGCTGATTATAGTCGCGGTTGTTCGTAAACTATCGATGTCTTGTAACTTTCTTGCCACGCACGTCGCGCAGTTTGCTGCAAACGGCTCGCTTACCCGGCCTCAATCAATATTTCTCGGCGGATCGGGGAGGCTGAAGCTTGATAAAAAAAGTACATCGCTTTTCTTTATTATCACTTTTAAATTGATTGTCGTTCGTTCGGTTTGAATTATTCATGCAAGCGTACGGTTTTCGCCGCGCAATGCGTTCCACGACTGCGCTCTCAGTCTCGACGTGAACGTAGCGGAGAAAGATGAATGCATTGAAAAGCAGTCTTGGTCGCTTTTCCTTCATTAAATTTTGAGACGCACTTGACACTGCCAGCTTCAAACTGAGTTCACTTAACTTAGTACAATCTTTGTGAAAACATCGGGTTTACCAGATATTCAACGTTTTTTCGCTTATTTGAGATACCTTCTTCAATTGCTGCCTTAGTGCTTAATTTATTATTGTAGGTACTGTATAACTTCATACCGGTTTTCAGTGGCGCGGAGCTTATAATGCATAAATGAGATTCCGAGCCGACAGTGATCCTGGCTCAGTGGTTTTATTAAACGGTTTCAGCAATGCCGCAACTTGCGTTGTCACTTCTCGCGTAGAATAGGAATTATCAAACCTAAGGTCGCAGCTTTCTAATTGATGCCATTCTTTGAAGCGTAGAATAGTATTTACAGATAAATAGTCGAGGCAAGCACGTCGAAAGCATGCTATATGGCAAGGGTGGGCAATTAACGTCCCGCGGGCCACATGTTGCCCGCCACTGCGTTTTCAGTAGCCCGCAGAAGCATTGAGATCAAATCTGACATAAACTTGGAGGCGTGGACGAAGATCTTAACAAACTCATTCCTAATTTCAAATAACGTGTTTAAAATTGCATTGGGGTTGCATTAGTCTCATTGTATTGCTTGTGCTGGATAAAGTGCATTTGCACAAGAACAATGAATAATGCCTTTTCTGTGCACCATTACTGTTTATTTTTGTTTTTTTATTTTACGATCAAATTAGAAGCCACGGACCTCCGCTAAACGCGGCCTTTTCAAGGTGGCCCCCGAGCAAAATCAAAATCCCTCCCACGTATGGCATTTAGCGCATATTCAATGTTTGCATATACATCACTACTTTACACAACACTACCGTCATGTTGACATCAAGATTTACCTGAAAATCAACTTGCCTAATGAACGAGTGCATCTCTCAGAATTGATGTTAATTTAACTGGTAATGTTGGTGAAAAATGAGTAGTTGCAGCTGCAAGCATGGCATTTGGTTTCAATTCGTGTTTGTGTCTGAAATCGCGATCAAGATGTTTAATTAAAATTGAGTTGTTATGAAAAATATCTATCCAGCAGAACAGCTTATTAAAGCCTTTTGAATGTATTTATCGAAAGGAAGAGTGTCTAAGTCCGAAACATTTTGAACTGATTACTTTGGTGTGAGGCAGTGGTGAAGTCTCCAGAAGCGTCTCGAAACCTTTCTTACGAATCTCCGTCTGAAAAAGTTACAGTGCTTGATCCCGAAAGCTACAGGTGTCAACCTCGAGCCATTGAATGTTCCATCATTATAACGTGGGAAAGCTTCCCTAATTCAAGCACCGTCTGTCGTATTTGCGGAAAAAGAAACACCACAAAAGGCAAAAATGCCAGAAATTCGACAAATGACAGCTGGTATGAAAATCATATTTTTGAAAAATCTATGAAAAATTTTGGCGAACCTGACAAATTTTCAATCAGGTCTCGGTCTCGAACATTGCGGTCTCGTTTCCGGGTTTTTGACGAAGTCCGTTCTCTTAGCCTAACANGTCGTGGTCTTGGAAGTTACGGTGTCGACAGCATCACTGTTGTGAAGTGCAGTTTTTTTCTGTGCGCAAGATATGCTTAAATTTATGTGGCGACCAAATGAAAAGCATTTGTTAATGCTTGGTTTCAATATATCTATGTGAATCTTTGATATAGTTGAAGTAGATAAACACCCGCTGCAGCGTCAGTTACAGGTGAATTGAAATAGCTATACTTTGTTTTCTAAACTACTCGTATTTTACTGGCTTGCATTTTGAAAATGTTTGCCGCTGGGAGAAATTGGTCTCACGTTTACTGAATGACACCTGGTTAAATAGGGAAGTTGCTAAGGTTTCGGGCGATGGGGCACTAATTCGATTCTTTTGCCGTTTTTCCGAAAACGTTTGGATAGCTTAAGCCGATTTAATTTTATTAGGTAAAGCAATTTGCATTCAACCGGAATCCGCTCAGCGACCGTTTTTCAAAGACGACGCTGTTGATCAGCGAGTCGTTTTTCCGGACTCGTAAATCTAATCTGATCAGCCGATTTGTCTTTGAGGTGCGGTTGCAACGCATCTGGATCAAAACACAAAAACCCTTTCAAGTTAAGGCGCGAAAATAATTCCACCAGGATGCCACGCACTTAGCGTGTCTCGAGCTGTAACTTGCGCAGCGCAATCTTGTTTGTGACCGCTTTGACGCTCGCACAGCGCCTAATGCCTTTTGAGTTGACCCGTATCTCTTGGTGTGCGTGTGAGTTGCAGTGTCGAGATGCAGCTTTACGTAGGTGTTAGGAATGGCTGCGTTCCTGTTCGATCTAATGCAGTTGTCGGAGCAACATTGTTAGACTGTTATAAAAGATAGATCAAGCCATCACGCGCAAACCTTTGAAAGGTGTTTTGACGGCTTACTCGAATATATATTGGCAATAACGAGCAATCTCTCTGGCCATCGTGCAATGCTTATCGACCGAATCACTAATTTCAGAAGGTCGAGTAGTTTTTGGTTTTCAAATAGAGTGTTGTCAACCGATTCTAAACCTCAAATATAAAAAAAAAATTGGTCGATCAGAAAGATGGGAGCGGAAAATTGCTGACACCGCTGTGGCACATGTTCATTCTCTGACAACAGCAGAGCCGTTACGTGTTGTTTTAAGTGCTGCGTGGATTAACTTATTTTCATTCCTGCTACACATTCCTTTTTTGTCTGAAATATTTCTGAGCACCATTTCAGTTCACCATGGACAATTGTATATTTAAGAACACGTAATCGTCATTCTCAATTGTCAAGAACAACGGTAGCAGTTGCACAATAGTGAACAACAAAAATGTGAAAACAAGATTACCGTAAATGAGCGAGTGTTCCAGCGTCGTGAACGAAATTATAGTTTTAGGCTATAATTAGTAGAATTTTTTGAACATAGTGCAGAAGCTCCGTAAGTTTAAATGTCGTCTTCGTTCGTCACTTCGAAGTCATGTTGAAGACATTTCCATGTTGCGGCTTTTGAGACTTGTGCGTTTGTCTAAACTTCGCGATACGTTACAGAGGAATTGGTGTGGACTCTACTTTGAGCCAAAGCACAGGTTTGTGAACTGATGTAAAAGCGCAAAGCTTGTGGTGCGTGTTCGTGTTCTTGACAAGCAGCAGAGTTGTGGGCGGGAAGCAAGCAAGAAAGCGCTGAGCCGGAAACACCGAGTGCTGCAATGATGCTAACGTCACCAACGCCCTCACCAACGAATGAGCTAAAGTTTCTCTCCGGTTCTCTTAGTGAACAGTCACATTTCAAGCAATCCTGCCTTTCCACTTCGCTGCCAATACCTTCTCTTTCCCCAACACGAAGGAAAATGTTTTTTTTCGAAAATTAGCTCCACTGTGTTCAGCTCAGCATGACAAGTTAGCGTTTAATAAATGCTTGTACACGCCTGTAACCGCATTCCTGCAGCTTCTCGAGACTTCAGGTCGCATATGGTTACGATGTTTTGTAGTATTCAGACGTACTATATCCTAATACTCTTCGAAGTGCTTTATCCAGGTATGTTGCAAACATGAATATTTGTTCGAAAAAACATTATGCCGAGCTCATTGGGTGTTACTAAGGTCAGTTAGAACATTTGAGGTTGGTAGGTACAATTATACATACCGTTTACCATTAACTCTACATAGCCTCGGGCGATGGAAAAGAAAAAGCGCTTTGAAATTTAAAAATCAATTCTGTTTCAAGCCAATTCGCAGACAGTCCCGTCTTCATGCAATTTGTAGAAAATCCTTGTAACCTTCCTTTTTCTGTTGTCGGTCGGTTATAACACGCCACAATTAGCAGTTGAATGTTCTCCAGCCTTCTGTATTTTGTCGTAGTCAAGTCTTGTATTGTGCGCTTCGAAGTAACTTTTCCTGCGATGCATGTATCAGTGTTTTGGACAAAGCGAAGGATGCTGCTTTGATGGCTACCAGGCTGAACTTGTGTCGTTTGCGTCATTAAATCTGCCTCATTTATCGTCGTCAAAGTAATGGTGCCTGATTTCTTTAGAAACTTTCCGTGAAAAACACTTGAAACAATTGAGAATGCACTCGAGTGCAGATTTCGTACTTGTTGGCGGATTCGCTGCTAAAAATAAAGTGAGTCTGTGAATGAAACTGAAAAACGACCTCTGGGTGATAAGCGTTTTCAAAATTTGTGATGAAGAATTTCCACGTAAATCGATCAAAATATACAGACGTCATTACCTGCCACATGTTTTCTTCACTCTTTCCAAATGGTCTGCCAACGCGTTGTCATCGATCTTATATTTGTTGGTGCGTTGTGTCTGGAGCTTCGGGGCCCGTGGTTAAATGTGTTTTGCACATCCTTCCATTGTACGCATTTGGAACTGCGCTTTTTGGATTCAGAAAAATTTGCGATAATTCTTTAATCGATATCTTCGGAACCATTTTTTTGATTTTACCGCACGCTCCAAACCTTTATTGGGTGGTAACTGCTACCTTAAAAGTCGTTTTTGCTGCTAGTTCTTTGCCGCCACATTTCTCTATAGAAGCAGCTGAGCAACGTTAAACAGCCATCAAAATAAAAAATTCGTTGATCTTATCGAGGTCAAACGCGGCAATGAGAAAATCACTGTCAAAAAGCGGTTTTCTGTCGCTTGCTAATCTCCACAGTGAAGTTCATGCACTACTTGTGCGACCACTGAGCAAGTTTCCATACTTTGCAAAATGATTTTGGGTTTTTTAATATGTCGCGGCTGCACATGTTGATTAGAATGACTTTAAGCCGGATGCAAAAAATTGTGACTTGGTTATTTTCGGTAGTGTGCTTATCGCTCTTACGTAATTTTGTTCTTAATGTCGCTGTCACTCACTACCGGTTTGCATTTGATATGGTTAAATGGTTGATTTTGCGTGGAAACCAAATGCTACCATTTTGATGCTTACATAAGTCCTAACAAGTTTTTCGTGGTGAGTTCTGACGCGCTTGAAACCTCAACAGTGACGAATTCGGGCCGAGCTTTTGTTCTCTTTCACAAACGTTTGACGTCTCGTTCAACCTGGTCCAGTGTTCCTAGTCAGATAGGAGAGCGACTGTGAACCTTCTAAATGGAATATGGCTGGCTAAATACCGCAGCTGGCTGTTTTCGCAAGCATTTAAGCGCTCCGTCGATTCACGCCTAATAGGTTGCAATTGACTTCAGCATTTTTTGGGGGCTTCAGCACTCGAGCAGCATTTCTTGATGTAAAAAACCAAACCATCTTTTTCTTTCTGGACTGTAGCAGTTACCTTTTTTTGTGTCGTTTTCGTTGTTTCATCAATTGCCATGACCATTTCCGTAATACTTCATTGATGTTCTAGCCCAGGGGTCTCCAAACTACTGCCCGCAGGCCATATCCGGCCCGCGAAGACATTGTATCAATATTTGAAGAATAATATTTTTACGAACATTTGTTGATTTGATAGAATGTGACATAACACAAAACAATCATATTACGTAAGATGTCTGGCCCTCGAACTGTCGTGTAAAAGCTTATGCGGCCCTCTGACAATAAAGTTTGGAGACCCCTGGTCTAGTCCAAGGCTGCCCAAACCGCGGGCCGCATGCGTCCCGCGAGGTTGTTTTAAGTGGCCCGCGATGTAATAAGTTCGTAAGCAGACTTTGAATTTTTAGTATTTTTTTATAGGCTCAAGCATATTTGGCATCAAAACACACCAAAATTATACCTGTTGTTTCTGTTATGGGCCTACCACCCAAAAACTTGTATAACAAACGCTTCGAAAATATATCACTTTTTAGATGTGGTTTACATCCGTACAAGCTGGCAACACTGCGGGCATGCAGCTATAGCAGTGTTGCCACTCTGCTGTTACGGAAAAGTACTAGATTTCATGATAAAAAAAACACTAGATTATAAATATGTGACAAATTTGTCAGATTATAAGAAAATTGGTGTTTCTTTCAAGAACAGGCGGGTGTTTGATGAACATTGTATACAGTATTTGTTTATTTGATTCAGACCGGATGGTCCATAGAAAGAAGACACACACATGCAAACGATTATTCTTTTACCCCTTAAAATCTTTCAATATGCCTTGAAGTGCAACACCTTCACACATGGTAAATTACCACACGGGGAAAAAGACCATACTGAGTTTTATTACTAAACGCTATTGATTAGTCTTCTAAGTAATTCAATGGAAGTTCACTGCAAAAGCAAAAAGGCAAACTTACACATAATGAAAATGGCCAGAAAAAGCATTGCAATGCAAACAAAGACATTGCACAACTTATTGCAAACATGAAACAAAGAAAGGGGGAGATAGCACTAGCAGCACGCTTGTGTTTGTTTGTATAGGTCACTGAAACTTTCAACAGACGACCACAGTGACTTCGTAGCGGTTTAGCACAAAATAGATTATATGCTCTTTTGTAATCAAATAGCACAAAATCAAAAAGTCTCAATTACAGTGACAATTACACAAATTGTGTAAATGATTACATTCCGCTCACTCATAAAAAAACACTAGATAACTATGAAAAACCACTAGAACACTAGATAAAATGCAAAAACACTAGATCTAGTGGAAAAACACTAGGAGTTGCACCACTGAACTATAGGACTAATCATCACCTCGTGTTATCACATGAAACTGATCAAAATCAAGTGATGAAACTGATCGAATTTGTTTCGTCACAATAGCTTATTATTACGTCACAAAAATCATTGTGACCCGCAATAAATTTCCCTATGTGAAAGTGGCTCGCAACACTAAAAGGTTGGGCAGAGTCCGTGGTTTTACTTGTGCAGCGGTCCGTCCTGTAAAACCTATTCTTCCGCAGCTAAGATGAAAAAATAAGTATTTGCATTTCAATTTAAATGACATCGTTGAGGTTTGCAATGCCCACACCTAGCGATTTCACCATCTTGCCGCCACAAAAGGTAGTAGGTGAAATTTTTTTGTGCCGGATACCGGTTAGTGGTGCGATAAAATCGTCGTCAAAGTCATTTTTACTCGTACATTAGAAATCGGGATCCTCATTTCTGGTGTTTTCGCTCCAGCTTCAAGCCAATTGTGTTGAACACTACCATGGTATTTAGGTGTTTTACGTCAGTGTTTATATGTTTTTTTGAAAGCGTCAATAGTTTTATTGGTGAGTACTGAATTTTGAAGTCTACCCGAATTGCCGTATTGATGGAATGCTTGTGGGCAATGAAAAACGGCTACCGGTACATATTTTCCAGTAAAACTCGTCATTCTTGTTGTCAGAAGCTGGCATCTGTGTCGTTTCCAGATTTATAGGTTTAAATCACCAAGACAGAGCTTGCTAGGCCACCGTTGAAGATTTGATCGTTAAAAATAATTGTTTCTCATCACTTTTGTTTCGTCGCAGCGATCCATTGCGTAGGCTACCCTTGGACGAAATAGTTAACCATCCGTGGCTGGCTAACGCGAAGTCCCTGCAGCGAGCCCGACGAAACTCTCTTCCCATATTGCAACGGAGCAGCATATCTGACGAACTTCATCACCGTGTTATGAAAACGATGATTCGGGGTAAGTTTTGATGGACGAACTCGCTCTGGGGATTCTGCTTTTTTTCGTATGTTCCCCTGTCCACTAAAAGCCCGTGCCGGCATTAGGCATCGGTTTGTGTTAGACTATACACAGAAGGAACCCAAGCTTTTTTGTATACGACTGCCAACAGCTGTTACCTGTCTTAATCGTATGTCTGTCTGACCTCAGTCAGAATTGTCGTTAGTGTTTCGAGAAGACTTACTTTCAAGTGCCTTGTTTGTACTTGAATTGTAAACCTGTAAAGCTTTGCTTTTAAAACGCTTTCTATCTGTCGTCAACAATTCCCGGAAAGACGGTCTTTGGATCGTGTATAGCAAAAGCCAACGTCGGCCAATCACGTACGAACCCTTCTGTGGGTGGGTTACTCATTGGCGACGGCATCGCGTTTGTTCGAACGGTGTACGCTGGTATTACGCTACATGCGCTTAACTTCATGCTCCATTTGCAAAACAAACGCCTTGTTTAAAGCACCATCTTTACTTCAGAACGACAGTGTAATACAAGTCCACACGACCGCGTACACCGCCACGTAGTCGTACATTGACTGTCACTGATCGTTATGTTTGGCCTGTAGATGAGCTAATGACTCCTGTTAAAACAAAAATGTGCGATCTGCGCTTCCAGGTACTAAACTTTCCACCTGCTGTTAAAGTAACGACGAAGAAACGCAGTAAATTTTAGGAAATTTTGGAAAAGCAAATAGTTGTAAAAACTTCCCAATCTGAAACCTAAATAATGGTGAATGCCAGAACAGTGTCCTGCAATTTCTTAATTATCAGAAGTGGAACGGGCAATTATATTCGTATTGAATCCATTGCCCCTTTCCAAAAACTTCTTTGTTTTCGTTCGCAAAAGTACACTTATGTTGGTTGAAGTGCTATAAGGGCACACATGCGAAAAAACGCGATATCGCCCGCGTTACTGTATCAACGACTATTCATCATGGAACAGATTTGAAGTGCATTGAATTTCAAGTTCACAACGGTTTTATTTTTGCCATTTCACAAAAAGTTAGAAGCTACAGGTGTCAGTTCAGAAAGGTTATCAAACGACTGGTACTTAGCGAATTTAGTTATGGGCTTAGGCAACCAACTACTGGTATTTTCCTTTATTGAACCTCACTCGGTGAATAAAATATAATTTTCAAAGCTATGTTAAAGTACCTAGGGCTGATAGGAAGTACGTTGCCGATATTCGTCGTTGCGCTTCCAACAAGCTTACCAGATAATCTCTCACGTAACACTTGCATACAGTGAGCTGTTGCATTCTCGTAACTGTCGTCTACGAGTGCAGTACGGGTCATCGAATTTTTGCAACCCGGCTGTGTTGTGACTTTAAGTGTTCCCTACGTGATACAAGCTTCAGGCAAAGGTTGCTTATATCTTCATTTCAATTTAGCTTCATACACATGGTGGAACGTTTGTGCATGTTGTGGTGCATCGGATTTCTGACAGGCCACGTTGTCAGGAATTCTCCTACATTTCGTTGTGAAAACATCTTTGTTTAATAATGGGAGAGTTTTCAGCAAGCTTTAAAAGAACTTTACGCCGGAAAGCACTGGTGGCTTCTTATTGATAATTTGAATTTTGAAACCGTGCTCTGTTATGTGTTTTTGTTTTCCATGCACATCGACTGCTATATCATACTGTGATACTGGGTTAGTCGTGGTGAGCTCATGAATCGGACATACCTCACAACACTGATCCTTGAATGTCTTGGGTTCCTCTCACTGTCATTTTGAACATCCTCTGCGCAAGGCTATGCCAAAGCTCACTGGCACTGGCCAGTTCTGTAGAGATGAACGGTTATACAATTGTATTCAAAAGGCTCAGCGACAATGTAAATTTAAATGTGCTTGGTGTGGAAAGAATTACGCAAAGATGTAGTGACAAACAAAATTTTAATTTGTTTGTGTTTATTAGTTCTTTAAGATTCTTCAATTTAATTCGCAATCGCCGTACACGCTGTTTTTTGATAAAGATACTTGAGTTGTGCTTCAAAACTGAGCTTGATGTTTTCGATTCAGTGGGTGATTAACACCCACTAATGCAGGCGCATTTGCTTTCTGCCAAAGTTTCCCGCTGAGCGTTGACAAGCAGGCCGAGAAGTTCGTTTTTCTGCGCGTTGTTTCATTCAGATAACCCAAGAGCTGATATCACCTTGATGATTTTCATAGTTGGATCGCATTGTTGTTTCGTCACTGCTTTGTGTTACGACCGCACGCGTCACGTTCTGGTTTTTGTGCGCAGCTGAAATTGGCACAGAAGAAGAGATTTTAATCGCGCTCAAAGAAGACAGGTACGATCGCATCACGTCAACTTACTTCCTGCTGGCTGAGCGCGAACTGCAAGATAGCGAAAATGGGAGCTCCAATGCTAACAGCAGCGACGACGACATTTCGGACGATAACGATTGCGAAAGCAAGAACGCGGTCAGTGACGCGCGACCGATTCCGAACAAGCTGCGTCCGATGTACCCGGACAAGCAGACCACGCGCGGTACGGCAGCGTTTCTGTCCATATCGCCGCCTTGCAACCAAGCCGCTCTGCTACCACCTACCTCCGCCGTTCCCTCCTCTGCTGCCACCACGCTGGAGGTGTCCCGGCACCGGACGCGAAGCTCAAGTTCGGAAGAGTCCAATTCGTCCCTGTCGACGTCGGTCGAAAGGAAATCAAGTTCCTACATTCGCGAGCATCTAACAATCACCCCCCGGCACGGCTTCAGTGTCGCTCACGGTGGCATCAACGCCTTGCTCGAAGAGGAAGAACGGAGCAGATCGCAGACGACCACCGACGAGGAGAACGACCTCAGCGACGACATTGGAAACATGGTCAATCCGTCGCTTCTGGCCACACAGTAAGTATGCGACTGGGAAATGAGAGATAAAAATACTAGAAGTTAACACTTTGCAGTGTGATTTGTCAGTAAATTACACAAAAAGAGGTATTCGTTCCACATGGCATGATGTTTCGTCTTGTTGGCAACTGATGCGTTTTGCTTTGGAAGGTTGCAACGATCGCTTCAACTCAAGCGATTCAAAAAACGCAAAAGCGCTCCGGTCCTAAACGAAATTTGCGAAGAGACCGAACTGGAAAACGACCTCAGCGAGGATTCTGCTTCTCGCGCAACCGGACACCACCACTCGAAAGTTCGTCACTCCATCTCTTCATCTTCTCCCACCAGTCACATCCACCACTCTCATGGCAAAACGAAAGATAAAAGCGCTGGTGACGGCAAGACTTCTACGAGCATCACCACCAGGCCAGGTGCGTATCCTTTGTTACAGGGTGTTAAATTTTTGCACACGAATATCTTTTTTCCTCCGTTTCGCTTATTTGCACGGAAGAATCTTTGCTTTTGTTTGAATATGAATATCTATTTTTTATCAGGGTTAGAATATAGCTTTGGTTTGTCTAGGGAGACATCCCGTTCTATTGAAAAACTGTGCTCGCTACCGTCTTGCTGGCATTCACGCTGATTGCGAGCTAAGTGTGCGGCGTGACCTTTTCTCAGCGGAATACGCACTTTTGGTCAAGTGGTACTGTCCACAATAAAAGAGCTTCAGAGTCCCAATTTACTACTGTGCAAGCCTCAGCGCAGTGCTGACGAATAGCGAAGCTTCTTAGCTGTTACTTGACAACAAATTTAAACCCGAAACTTCTTAAAACTCTGGCTTTCTTCAGCATAATTGCCTAGTTTAGTTATGCAAAAATATGAAATGCTTGGGAGTGTACGGTTTTCGTAAAGGGAACTTGATTTGTCTTTTAGTCATTCAGTTCTGAATAGTTTCAAAACTGTTGATAAATGTCTTGTCAAAGCAGGTGGTCAACAAAGCCAGAAAACGGTCATTTCTATAGTGTTGCCGCTTAGTCCACGTTATTATTTCATCCTTTCCTGCTGCAGCTGGCCGGCTGCAAATCTTTTGGAATCATCGTCAGACGCGAAATTAGTCATTCCTCAGAGTCGCAATGTAATTTTTTCATAACATGGCAAAATATCTTGTTTGCAAAAGTTGAAGACGAGCTTGCTAGCGTTACGTGCCTTGCACTCGTCACTGAATGGGGCGGCAGAAGGGCTGAACTGAACGGGCAGCTTCGCTGCGTCCTCGTTTTGGTTTACGATGATGCTTTTTGCGTACAGCCACCTGTGGCGTGACGTGACGCAATGTTTTTGCCGTCTGCCTTGAACGCAATGGCATGGCTGCGACTCACTACTGCTTCGTAATAAATTGATTGCGTTTACTTGAAAGATTCTTTGGGAGCTCGCGCGACTCCGAGTCGCGTTTAGAGACGAGACGAGCAAGGCAAGCGGCGCGCTCACAGTAATTTCTGCATTGCTCGCACAGCACACGTACCGAACCGCTGCTGCCGGCGATTTAGAAGCTTGCACTGTGCTGTGGTTATTTTCGGCTCGCGCGCGCTTTGTGACAAGGTTAGCTCGGAGGAAGTGATTTGCTGAACAACTCTATTATAAGAACGGAGCAGTCGCTGATTGAGTTGCGCGCGTTGGTGCACTTCACTGTTCGCTTAGAAGGAAGTGTGCGCCAGAAGGCGATCGAATTAAAACAGCTCGAAAGTACAGCTTTTTTTGTCAGAATGCGTCACATCAGCTGTCGACTATTAATTATACCCCAAAACCTGCTTCACGATTCTTCTGTTTTGTTTGTGAGAACTTTTCTATGCAATCAAGCATTTCGCGCTTGGCGTTCGTTTGCTTATGGCGCAGGTACAAAGAAAGTCCTTGTCAAGCAACAAAACTAATAATTAATAATCGAAATTATTTCTGTTCGCAGGACGACCACTTCGCCGGCGCCGCTCGCAGAAGTCAAGCAGTTCCGAGACAAGCGACGACGACAGCGGAAGCCGGCGCCAGAGCAGCACCAATCTTAGTGGCGCTGTTGATGCCATATTGTTTCGGCGTCGCAGCGACCGCAAAGATGACCAGGACGGGGACGGAGACGCTGGACCTGGACGTCTCGCCGGCCGATCACAGGTCGACGACTCGCTCAGCGCCGCCGGCAACACAGCGGATGCGCAGAAAGAGATCGAAGATGAAGACACTGACGCGCCTAGAAACGGAAGCGACGCCAGCGGCGGCAACGATTGCGCTTGGCGTGCGCCGCTCCTGAACAACGCTAATCAACCGGCGACGGTTTTCCGAAAGACTTTAAAGACTTCTGACGGAAGTTGCAACAAGATCGTGAACGTTTTCGGTGTCCGGAGCAAAAGCGCCGAATCGCACACATCCTCGTCGATCATCACGGGCAGCAGGAGCAGCAGCAGCGCGCGCAGCAGCTGCAGTAGCTTGTGCTCGAGTCATCGGCTGCGACCGCTCAAGCGGGCTGGGCCCTGGTCGCAACGAAACAGCAGCTCAACGCGTTCGGACACCGGGCTCGTGCTTCGCTACCAGAAAAACAACGTGGCGGTCAGGTGCGCTTGTCCTTCGTCGTCATCGGCCAAGATATCGCGGTCGTCGTCGTCCTCGTCATTCTCGTCTCTCCCGCCAGCCGGAAGCAGCTTGCGCGTTTCAAACAGCCTCAGTTGCGTCGGGGTCAGAACCTGCCCTGTGGATCCTGGCGCCGATTCGGACAGCGGCTTGCAGGGCTCACGGCGCCACAGGTCGTGCTCTCTCCCGCGGCGACACAAACGTCGCAAACTGGCGTGCCACAAAAACGCCGGCGAGGCTCTTGGGGGAGACAATCCGTTGCCGGCATCCCTTTCTGAATCGATCGAAGGCTTGGGCGCCGTGGCCCGAGAAAACACCGGGGTCAAACGCAGCAATTTAAGCCTGGCGTCGTCTACGTGCAGCGGCAGCAAGTTTGTGGTTGACCCAGTGAATGAGTTGCCCCCGTCCCCCTGTCTGACGCCGCTGCCAGAAAGCCAAGGAAAAGAAGGAAGCGTTGACGAGCGCTTTTCTTTTCGGCGAGAAAGTCGAACTAAAACGTTGAGTTTCGGCAAAGGTCAAATACCGTTGAATAATACTGACGGTGGGCTGTTTTCCAGGCCTGACGCCGACGTTAAGGACATGAAACTACCTCGCAGTGTTATCACGAAATTAAACAGCTGGAAGGCTCCTCGCAGGCGAAGTGGGTCGAACCGTGGATCCGTGAATGACTTTTCTTACCAGACCAAATCCGAAAAGAGAATTGTTCAGAAGGTGAAGGCACGAGACTGTTGCGCGATCATGTGACTTGATGTCCAGTCGTCGAAGTTGACGCGGAAAGATCCTGCAGCAACCTGATGCGATTTTCTGTGGCGCGTCTTGTTTGCGTTTGCTTGAACGTGATTGTTTTCTAATTTACTGCGTTTTTGCAATTAGCGTGCGAGATGTACAATGCTTAGTTCACGTCACGCTTGCAAATTATAAGGTGAGTTTTTTGACTTTGTAGATCATGCGTGTCAGGCAGTGATGATAACGTCAGGCTTGTCGCGCAGCGGTGATGTATGAAATCGAGTGCATTCACGTTGCTGCAAACGATGAAATGCAGCTTCGCTTCCCCGATAGGTTAATTGCCCTGAGCTGGCGTGCTGAACGATCAGACTTGCTATCTTCCAAGCTACTGTTTAGTCGCTCGATTTTTGTCCAATAAAAACGCCTGAAACGCGCGAGTCCAGCATGGTGATGATTGCGAAATCGCCACGCACAGTTCGTCGATATTTCGAGCCTAGTATCTCGTCTGTTGGAAACACGCGTGGATCCGCCAGACGAATTTGCATATCCCAACCGTCACTACGCTCCTAGTGACGAGCCATGCTAAGTCACTCGCAGTTTGCATGCAACATGAAACTGTGCGCTGAAAATACTAGCGCTCACAAGCCTGCGGCGCTCGTGCGATGTATCCTTGCCAGGTTCGCTAAGTTTTAGTATATGTTTTTCTCTTTGCAACGAATCTCGGCTGATTAGTAACGTGCGTGGCTACGTAGCAATGAAACTTTTTTGTTTATTGCATTTGTTTTGTAAATAATCTTCTTGCAAGGTGGCGATCGAGTAAATCAGCCTAACAGTTCCAACCGCGTTCGTAGTATTAATAGACCGACTTACTCGTATCTTCTAAGTATTTATACCTCCCCTTGTTATTTCAATATCGTTATATACATACATATATTATATATTTTTTCATTTAACGTAATTTCTGTTAGTTTTTGCTGATTTCGTGTTTAGTTTGCCGTGCGTGCTGGTCGCATAACAGACTGCTGAGGTGAACTACGCCCAGTTATTGTAGCACAGCCTCAACGCGCCGATGCATGTGATATGCAGTGTGCTGCAGGCAAATGCAGGCGATAATCTTTATGAGATCGTTCTGCCACGCATAGGATAGTTGTCAAGTCAAACTTACCATGGAGCTGATAACAGAGCGCATTCTGGTAGCATCGGTATTCTTCGCTCTTTCGTTTTCTAGCTGACTTCCTGTTTTTTTACTGCCGCCGTGAATCAGCCCTTGGATATAATCGTCCTTAGACTTGTCTGCCCGCAAAAACGTTCTTCTAATGGCTTGGTTGTCTTAAACAAACCGTAACTTCACTTAGGTTCTTCCGTTTTTACACGAAACTTCATTTGAGACATGGTTTCTTGTTTCTGAAGGAAACTCATTTTCGCCTACGAAACTTGTGGTCCTCAACATTTTTTCATTCAATTTTGCGGTCAACCACTCATGTACAGTATAAACAGTGGCATGTGGAAGTAGGCTTACCGCGTAGTCCAAAACCCTATTTCTCTCTGCGCCAGCTTTGAAGCCCGTGTCCTCTACAGCTAGACGTAAGGTGTTGGTGAAGAAAAAAATAGTTAAAACAATAATTGATATTCCTTTGTTGACATTGAGGCCGTATGCGGCGGACCGATCGCTGACTGCTGCCGAACACTCCCCGGAGGTTACGTGCCCGGAAGTTCTGTCATCGTCCCTTGCCCACGTGCTGCGTATCGTGTTGTGATTTGCGTGAACGAGCTTTGAATCAGAAGGTAACCTACCTGCGCAAGGTTACACACAATTTCGTTACCATGGATCGGCAGATAAACACATGAGATGCTGTTGGTTTTGCTCAATCGGGGTGTACGCTCGCATGGTTCGTTTAAACGTTCCGAAACAGCTGTAACAGATCCAGGGCTTTCAAAGATAATCTTCGCTTTTCTGTTCGTTGGTAGTTCATTTTGGACGATGGCGCTGATCGTTTTCATTATTTCACCCTCTCTTGCGCTCACGGTGAAACTCGCAAAAAGGGCGCGAGCTTGATTTGTCATTAGCGCAGTTGGGTCACAACGGCCTTGCATCTTCGTGTGGTTGCCTTCAGGCGTCGAACGCGAAACCATAAAATCTTCACAGCACGTCGTCCTTTGCGAATCGAGCCTAACCTGCTCTTTATCGCTCCTATCGCGCCATTTTTACACCTGTTTCGCCTTGCGGAACGTTTGTTGACCCACTTGCGGTTGTTTGCTTTGTTGGTATTCTGAGCAGCATCGTGTCTGTCATTCAAAGGCGGACTACCGAGAGAGACAAAGAAAGCAAGTGCGGAGAATTATCCAAATACCGAGTCCGGCATGTAATGAGTTCTTTCTGTACAGTTCGATAGTCACTGTTTGGTACAAACATGTCATTTTCCCTTATTTTGATGTTATCCTCAACAACACGATTACCAAACACACTGCAAGTGTCACTTTCTGCTTTTCTGTTGAAAGCGAATCTTACATTCGAGATATCTGGAAATGTAGCAATATCGTAAGGATTGCGATTTCACTAGATTTTGTAGATAGGGTTGGGGAGTTTTAAGTGGAAAAGAACGGCGTTATCACTAGAATGCCCCCGTTGCAATATTCTAACAGACTTTTTGCCCAATTCTGCCGATCAACTACTATTGTTCATTTGTCCCTATTCTGAAAGCTACGTTTGGTGACTTAATTTCAGCGTTGGGTCTAGACTTGGTGGTTGAGGGAAAGGGGACGCTAGAATGCATTACTGATTAATAGTTTTTCAGTTGGCAGACGAAGTCTCGTATCTGCGATTGAAANAATAGTAAAAGTGATTAAGATAACCTGACATTCACACCAGTCTTTTGTATCTGACAGTTTCACCACCACTTGCAATATCATCTGCAGAAATTCTGACAGCAAATACATTGAACTGAAGTTTCAAAAATCTAGATAATGGATTTGATGAATTTGCTAAAACAAGACGAAAAGTTCAGCAGGTTTAGCCTGCCATAACTGCACCAGTTGAGCAGGGCTGCGGATCCGGTTATTTTCGGTGGAGCCGGAGCTGTTTTTAAAATTTAGCTGTAGCCGGAGCCATGGGCGTCGGAAGGGGAGCAGGGGAGGCTATGGCTCCCCCCGGATTTGGAAAATGTCAAAAGAGACTTTTTTTTGGTTTCGAGTGGAAAAAAAACAAATTTAACCTCTTTTGGCCCCCCCTGGAAAAATTTTGAAACAATCCCCTGGTGCCCCAACCTGGAAAAAATCCTTCCGACGCACATGGCCGAAGCTGGAAGTTAATTTAGCAGTTCCAACTCCACACCTCTCTGCGCAATGACAGTTGCCATGGTTCGCTCATGCTGCGCGACTAATTCATTTGATCGAAATAGGTCGCCGCGGCGAAATCCGAGGGTTCTACCAGGGACTAAGGTCACAGTGCGTTTGTATTTCAAGTTGGGGCTTGTTCTAGTCACGTAAGACTGTGGATTTACTACCGACTGTGGTGTGGACAGATCAGTCAACACTAGCGCAGTGCATGCTAAGGCCGGTCTACACTACAGCGACGTAAAGTGCAGCGAAGTGCAACCCAGAATTTTGTGATGGTTTGCACGTACGCAAAGTCGAGTGCAGGGTTTTCCCCGAAACCCAAAATTATATTTTGCTCTCTGTACATACCAACACATGAAAATTGCGGCGGGCCTAACACTTGTGGCTAAAAGCTGTACTCTGCATGGTGCTTTTTGATTACCAGGACTTGCAGACTACCCACTACGAAGTGGATGCACAAAAAATACTCTTTGGGTTGTTGCACCATGTAGTGTGAACATGTCACAACCAGAACCGTCGCCAGAAAGTTTTCAAAAGGGGGGCTTTGCGTTTCTGCGGGGGGCTAGACATTCTAAAAATTGACAAAAACTACACTGATTTATAGTGGGCTTAGAGCTTTGTTTGGGGGGGCTAAGCCCACCAAAACCCCCCCATAGTGACGGGACTGGTCACAACAATATTTTGGTGAAATTCACTGGGGATTTTCATTTTCAATGCAATTTTTGAAGCAGTACAGCTTTTAAAATTGAAATTTTGAAGTTTGCGGCTTGATTATGACCACTAACTAGCATGCAGGCACATGTACATATGCAAAATCTGACTTTCCTTATGTCCAATGCACACACCTTGATGCATTTAAAGCAGTTCTTATATGTTGTTCGAATGTTTAAACATGCTTTCTTTCTGTATTACAACCATCTCTTTTCAATTAACATGCATAGATAATATTGATTTTGAGTGACCTTAACCTTTATAGATTGATCTCAATTCAGCGGCACAAACGTTTGACCTTCCTGTGGACACAAGGAGAAATTTAAGTATGAATGCCAATTCAAAACAAGAAAGTACTAAAAACTTTCAGTGATTGACAAACCAGGTCTACATTTGATCCCACTATTTGTTTCTAGGGCAACTAATTGCATATTTTTACACATATGCTAGAAAATGCTCACTTCTTTTTATACCACAAATTGCATATGCATAATGACTTCATGAAAAAACACTCAGTCTGGTTGTGATAAGGTTGCTATTCAGGAAATTCAGAACCATATTCTTAAACAATCAAATACTTTTCAAATGTTGTAGTTACTTGAAGTGACTATATGAAACTCCATGAATTTCAAAATCCACACAGCTCTCAACCTAATGAAATTTCTCAACTCATTTTGTAACATTGTTCATTAAAATTAAAAATGTGGTGAACTTTGTTATTCAATCTTTAAAGGAACTTGCTGTGCTTCACACGTTTCAAAGAGGTATTTGTATATGACTGACACAATACATACAATCTCAAAGCCTTCAGTTGATGTTCTCATGGATCCACCCTTTGGGTCATAACTCCCTTCATATGACATTTATTA
>JGI24158J21664_10003504_pt1 | contig 19719 bp, 12 predicted proteins | sample Ectturendosymbi3_FD_21664 | JGI IMG/M metagenome (IMG submission 21664) | reverse complement strand
TAAACTCTCTACAACAGTGGCTCTTAACCTTTGCTCTGCCACGCCTTCCAAAACCAATTGTCCATTGTTTCAAGCCCCCCCTTGACATTAAATAAGCAAAATGACGGAGAACTTTCCAGTTCAAAAACGTTCCACTTTGTAGAGCGCGTTACGGGCTCGCGCCCCCCCCCCGGAAATTTACTGACGACTCCCTGGGGGGGGAAGACGTGTTCCCCGGTTAAGAACAATGCTCTGCAAGGATGAACGCTTGTTTAACATAGTCTGTGCTTTTCAATCAAATCATTAGGTAATGAATCGCCCAGTGGGCCTGCAGAATCTTTTTCTCTGTTTTGGTGACATATTAACAGAAAAATCATTGTATTCATTTTGTACCCCATGTAGAGTGTCACGAGTGGTCTTCGAGCGCCCATCTCCGCTTACTTGGGCAACGCGGTTACTTTCGTAGTGTATGCTGCACTGGTTGCGAGTCAATGGTAGCACTGCGCGTGAGCCTTTTGCTTGCACCCATCCATCCATGCTGAGCACGAGGCTGCAGGACCTGCCGCAAACTTAAGACTTCCATGCGACCTGACCGGGACCCCCAGGTTACCAGTTTCCGTGGCGCCGGCTCTATCCAACTGTACCAGTTACCAAGTCTGGTAACTTATTATTTATAGACAAACAATTGGAATAAACTTGACAGATTCTTCTTGAAAGATTTCTACTCAAGAGCGAAAAACACCACGGCAAATATACGGCGTCTGTACCTTCGTGTACCGGGTGTGAATACCACTTGAGGCGTTTTTTCTCATTTTCAGATGATTTTCGTCTGACGGCTGCGGTTTCGATCTTGAAGATTGTGATAGCGAGGCACTCTGACAACTATGGGCAGAATTCCGACAAGGTTCAAAATGGCCAGATGCCGTCTTTAGGTGAAGTGTTTGCTTTTTCGTTTTATTTCGTAAAAATGCGCCTTCGCTTCTTATCCGGGTGCTTTTGGAGTTACGTGAAGTAGGCATTCATTGGATGCGATCATCGGTTCACAAGCTCGCAAACCTTTTTTTTTTCTTAAACAGAAAGTAGTAATTACAACTCTCGAATAAAGCTGTAGATTGCGGTGAGGGATCCAGGGCCGCAGGCAACAAACTTACTGGAAAGCAGTTTTGTTTGTCTGAAAAACGTGCAAACTGGGAGCGAGTTCGGTTGCATTTTTTAACTTGCAAGAGTTGACGAGCGTTTTCTTCTTTTTCTCGCAATTTTTCCCTCAGATGCTGTACATACTAATTTTGAAACTTGAAAAAAAGGCTGAAATAAAAAACCTCAGGGATAAATTAAGTATTTGCTTTGCATTGTTTTAAGGAGGACTTTTTTGCAAAAATACAAAAGTGCAAAATACTAGCACAGAGGTTACAAGAGTGTCAAATATCAGATTGATCATATCATTCCTTTTGTTGTCTCCCACGTTGAATCAGTTTCCAGTTACGCAAGTAATTTTATTCTTGGATATTTGAAAGCAGAGGACAGACATCGACGCAAGGTTTCACGCTCATTTTAAACCCCTGCAGGAGGGCCACATATCGTTCCGGTCGACATCCTGCAGCTGGCGCTACGTGTCTGCGACCTGCACGTTAAAGAGCGGGAGCATGAAGATATCGATCAGGATGACTATGTCTGCAGCGTTTCTGACGCTGCCTGGGATCAGCTGATCTTCCACTACATGAAACTTGCTCAGTTGAGTTCACGTGCTTGGCGTCTTCACCAGAGGGTTCATGTAGCAGTAAAAGCTGTGCACTCTTATGGTTGCTTTCAGTTCGGTTTGCTCTAGCTGGCAATGAATTTTTAGGTGTTTTTTCGGCTGGAATTTGCCTCGTTCTGATTAATGCAGACACTTAAATCGATTGTGGCACGAGTCTTGTGGCTACACATTTCCTGGATTAGGTTTAAATTTGGCAATCTCAATTAAATAATTTGTTATAAGGAATAGAGTGGTCAAAGCAATGAAATGTCGTCGTGTAACAATGACGTCCTTATCAAAATATTGTTCCCTCAAAACGCCGAATTATAATGTGAAAGACTGAAATATACCAGGGAGAACATTAACTCAAATCTTCGTGTGCCATCATGGTAACACTATATTTGGGAATCCCACGTTCCCGAATGAAAGCGCCGCAATCTATTTCTGATTGAAATTTACACCTAACAATCTAAAACACTCTATTTGCAGTGAGGGAGCGATGATTGCTCAGAGTGCCTCCTACTACAATCAATGTGAAGTTACGTTGGAGAAGATCCAGGCAACCAACCCGCAGTTTTTTATTGAAGGAGTAAAGAACACCTGGATTATTAAGCCCGGTGCTAAGTCACGAGGCAGAGGTGAGAACATCCGTTTATTGCAGAGGTGATTTGTGAACTATTTTATGTAAAGCTGGAATAAGGTTTGAGAGCTTGCTTTTGCAACACAGGAGAAGGTTGAGGGAATTGTTGAGGTCTTTTAAGTGTCGTGTTAAGTTAGGTATTCAGCGCTAAATTTAGTAGCAAATAGAGAAGCTTGAGACTACACTGTCGGAACCTAGAGAGCGACCCACTCAGGCTGAATTGTTATAATGAAGGAGCTTCAATCAAACACGTATTTCCGTGATGAAACCTGGTGTTGAAACGATGGAGCGCATTCTGTTTTGCAGCGAACAGGCTGAGTATTATTGCTTTCTGCGTATTGATCCATAGTTCGGCTTTGCGTGTCATGATAACTCTTTGCTTTGGACTTTTTCCGATCTTAATGGCCTGATGAAAGTGTTGTTGGGCGCAAAAGCATCGTTAAACCAACTTAAAGCAAATAAAAACGCAACAGCTAGCTTGGTGTTTTTCTTATCAAATATGCGTAGGCTACAACCTTCTGCTAGTCTGTTATCAATGAACAGCACTCAATACTAAAGTGTTTAATGATCGTAAAAGAGTGATATTTGTGCACTGCTTATACCTCTGCAGGTATTCTCGTGATGAACCGTCTCGACGAGATCCTTAAACTTGTCTCGGGCGATCCCAACTTAATCAAAGACAGCCGCTGGGTGGTGCAGAAGTACATCGAACGTCCTCTGCTCATCTTTGCGACCAAGTTTGATGTCCGGCAGTGGTTCTTAGTCAGCGACTGGAATCCGCTGGTCATATGGATTTACCGCGATTCCTACCTCAGATTTTCATCCCGTCCGTTTACCTTGAAGCAGCTTGACGCGTAAGCACCTTCAAAGCAACCCAGACAATTTTGCTCATTCACTAATTTAAAAGTGTTGCTGTTGTGTACAGTACAATACTTTGGTCGCCATGCTGTGCGGTATAAAAAGCTGAAATCAGTGTTCTTATTCTAGAATAAGACACCCTGGGGAAAGGTTTTTCTGTAAAGTCGCGGAAAAATCTTCAAACGTATGTCGGATTTCTGTTATAAGTTCACTTGTTTATCTTTTTATCAAGTGACACGAACTGCTCTGTAGCTATTCTTGGCGGAGTTCCTAAAATAAGCAACGCTGTTGCACAAGCACATGCAGCATCAACAGTTACTTGCTCGAGCCCACTAACTACTTTTTTTATAATTAAAATCTTTGTGCTGGGTTTTCTACAATCATCTTAATTTGTTAAGTATTTTACCTTCCTCTTTTATGCCATTGGCACAGTATATGTACCACGTGCAAACTGTGCAAATGCGAACCAATTTGCTAATAATTCATGCAGTGTTGGATGATTGCATAATTGGATGATTGCATAATTGTAGTTTGACTAATTGTCATAACGGTATTTAATGTTTCTTCGCAGGAGTATTCATTTGTGCAATTATTCAGTGCAGAAAAANTTTGAGATTGATTCAAATCGTCATCCAAGTGTTCCCGCTGACAACATGTGGTCTGATGAAGATTTTCGTAATTATCTAAGGTTTGACCCAATTACTGTTGTGAAGTGATATTTGTGTGGTTGGCACATGAAATCAGGGTAACGCAGAGTAGCTTGATGGGAGATGGTATCAGTTGACAAACGTTTTCAAAAATTGCCCATAAATTTAAGAAGAATAGTCAGTGCAACTACTTAAAGCTTATGCGCCATGAAAACATCACAATGTTGCCATTATAAAAGCTATATGATGCAATAAGTAAAGAGAGCTATGAAACACTTCATCCATGACTGGAACAAGAAGTATTGGAAATTACACGAACGTTACTGGTCTCATTGATGAAACAACCCCAGTTACACCGTAGCATTTTATTCATTTTATTCAGCCTCGCGTCAGCACTACGTTTTTGAATGCCCTGTCATTTTCAGTTGTTATCACTTAGTTAAACGCAGGGCAAACAGAAATCACACTTTCAGTTTCGTGCAACAAAAACGCATAGTCTTTGTCTTTGCTGCCGCTGAACCCCCGCAGGAACATTTCGCTCCAACCGTCATAACCACAATATTTTAGGGCGGCATATTCTCGAGCTCTACTGTAAAAACCTACTTTTCAGTAGGTTTACGGATTCGGTTGGGTAGGAATTTATATACAGTACTTGCTCAAGCCAGATTTTTTAAAGTGTTGTGTCGTGTTTTTCTGGCACACCAAAATTTGCTCGGGACTCTTCAAAGTCGAAATGTTTGCTGAAGTTTCTTATTTTGGGCAAGTAGACAACCAACCTTAGTAAATTAGTGATGCTTCAGAATTTCTGGATGAGGGTGAGTCTCTGTCAGTGGTTCTTAACCTTTACAAACACGCCGAACCCTTACGTAGTTTTCCAAGCTTTTGCCGAACCCCATTTTCCCAATATAACAGAAAGTAAAAATTTCTGTGATATAACGCGGGTTTTAGTCATGTTTCAGATGACCTTCGTCGAACCCCTGAACCCTAGGGGTTCGATCGAACCCAAGTTAAGAACCACTGCCCTATGTACAGAATTATCGCAGAGAGTGTTGAGTGAATGATCTGCGAAATTGCCATAAATCTGAAGCAATCGGTAACTTTTACGAAAGTGTTTCCTTACGACGTTAGAAAAGTATGCACCGATTCTTCCGCAAAGTTGGAAAGCAGTATATGTCCCTTGTACAGACTCGACTGCTTCCTGATAAATGTGTTGCGAACAAAAATTTCCTGTTAGATGGCAGTAGTCAAATAGTTGCTACCATCAAATTGTCGCCTTGTGCGATACTTACAAAGAGCAGTATCTGCAACAAAATTCATACGCATAGATTTTACAGAATATCGATTTCACCGTGTTGTCGGCGTTTTCAGTACCAATTACATCCATCCGATTATTGACTGTCGAACTGAAGATGCCGAAGCTGGGTGAAATCGATTTTCTGCAACGTCCATGCAGTTGGATTGTAGTGCAAGTCACTCAAAAAAGGCTAACTGCAGTGGTGAGATATGCGCAACTAAGAACTGCTGCAGATAACCGAAAAGAAAGTTCGAAAACACGAAGATACTGAATCCCAGAGTATAAGTCGAGCTTCCTAGCATCCTTCACTTCGACATTGATCTTCACTGAGTTGGCGAGACTTGCCTGTGGACATGGTCCAAAGGCTTATTGTGACGGTACATACTGTGACGCAAGGAGGGTCACAATATATAAGGAAATTGCTGCAGTTTGCCAAATCTTTCTTCTCTGAGCCATGCAGGTCTGTAAACCAATCGGTGCACTCGGGCGATATTATGGAAGGTTCACAATTTACACGGGCTCTTGCGGATGCTATCTGGCAGCAGAAACTGCGTTTGACTAAAGTTCTGTGTTGCTAACCTTGGCCGTGAACCTGCGTGACCTCAGGTGCGCTGAAGAACAGAATGAGGCACGTGTAATGTTGACAACGCTCTCTTCTGAGAACATCAGGCTAGACACTTTCGGTTAGCCTGTCTTCGGATCTCGGTACTTCTATAAATCCTGGTATCTGTTGGTTTTATTCTGTGGGGTTTGATTCAATTTAGAAAGTTCTGATCTTTGGCAACAACTTGCGAGGCCGCTTGTCATTGGTGTGATCGCATCAAGACGCGCGTCGATTTATTTGCTATATTTTTCTGATTTATTTGAAAAATGTGGTTTTGTGATTCATATGCAAGAGTAATAAAGTACAGTATGAAGTAACGTTTTTTGTGGGGAAGTCTCGCAATATCTGTAACTATCCAAGAATCATTACACTGATAACGAAATCGGAACAACAAATACACAGTGAATCGTTAAAACAGTTTTTTTCTTATAAATGTTCATGTTCTGGTCCCCCAGCGGTCTTCAATATGCACAGAATAGACTGATTGTAATTTGCATGGAGCGCTGTATAAAGATATGAAAATTTCCAAAATACCGCATGACTGAAATTCTGTTCATGCGCTAAACCATAACAAGAACAATTCTTGCCCCTCTAAATACTCCTGTTGCTTCCCACTAATTATAACAGCGGACAAAAGGATTAATTTAGAATTGCTTTGGTAAGAAGGTTTCCTCTTGGAGAAAGGTTCTGTCGAGACAAGCCTGGTTGTGTTGAGAGATTGTCTGCGATGAGGAATGCATGTGGGTGGCAAGCTGCTTTTATGTGAGAAGCATCGGTGAGAGAGAATCGGTGAAATGGATCGTGGTGACAAACTTTGTTGTGATAGATGTTGCGGTTACAGAAAATGTTCGTGAGAATATTTTTGTTCAAGAATGGTTCACGGAAGCGGATGTTTTGAAAGGCTGTGTTTGAAAAAAAGTGAAGTGAAGTGAAGTGAAGTGGAGAGGGGGTATCCATTGCGTGAAATGCAAAGTAAACTGAATGCTGACAGGAGAAGTGGAATTCAGTTTGAATAATTTTTGAATCGTTAGTCGTCGTCTTCCAAGTGCGTTCCTTCGAAGCAACAGCAACAAGAACAGTTTAAAAAAAGCTTTTTAGGTTGCAAGAAGAAGCAAATAAAATATCTTTGTTTATTAGTGGGACGCATAGGCGGCTGGGGATTTTTTCAAAGAGAAGCGAACTTTTTAATAAGGCTATGGAAATAATTGCAGAATACAGAACTACAGCACATGTATATACAATACGTTTTTGCTTCAAAATTTAACCGATCGCAATGATTTAGTGGAAAGAGACTGATGTTTGTTGAAAGGGTCGAAAAAACATCTCATTTTCTAAAAATGCCACGTAGCTTTTACTGTACTTGTGTTTCAAGTTTTTACGTCAAAGGTTTTTAGAGAGAGGGCAGTACCTCATCTTTTCCTTGCTTTCGGGAGCTCACGGTGGCACGCACAACATTTCTGCTTAGGGCAAGGTATGCAAACATTACAGTTTAATTTCTAAACGCATTGAAAGCTGTGGCGGAGACCTCTGATGCAAAAACCAAGTGTGGTCTCTTTAGTCACGAAATAATGACTTTAGTCCCATGAAGTACTAATTCCTGCGCAGCTGAAATGGATATGATAATTTACGATATTTTTGCAAATATCTTTGAAAATATCTAGCAATCCCACTGAGATGTCATTTGCTTAAATCACATGTGGTAGTGACTTGCGTTTTTACTGTTTCTGATTCAGATCTTTTGCACAATCAAATATTTTCTTGATTCTTTTTGTGTATTTTCTTATTTATAGCAAAGAGCTTGCACGTGCAGCGCTTACCAGCGCCTGAAATATTGGTTGCACGCCTTGTCGTCTGAAACGACTCACCACTTCCATCTTTGTTGAGCAGGACGAGAGGCTGTCACACACTGTGGGACGACCTGGTCTTTCCTGGGATGAAGAAGGCCATAATCCACATATGTCAAACAGCGCTTGATGTAGTCGAGTACCGGTAAGTTGGTACATGATTAACATTACCTGTTGGCCGTTTCAACGTTTTCAGGTATAAGGCTATTCCAATACCTTTAATACCTTACTACTCTTTTCTCAGCTAGTTCGAGACTATCAGATTGCAGATTTTGATGCTTATTACTTATACGCAGGGTAGTCCATGGGACATATTTATCTGTCCCATTCCCATCCCATAGCAATTGTTGCCTGTCCCGTCCCATCCCATCCCATGGGACGTTTCCCATGGGATTCCCATAGGAATGACATTCCCATGGACAAGCCTAGGGTTGTCCACGGGACATATTTATCTGTCCCATTCCCATCCCATAGCAATTTATGCCTGTCCCATCCCATGGGACGTTTCCCATGGGATTCCTATGGACAAGCCTGCTTATACGTTTTTAATACATACTACCAACGGCAACACATTTTACCTTCTGGCTATGTGAGCTTCAGTTATAGCATGCACTTATAGAAATACACTTATAGAAAAGTGAGCTTCACTTATAGCGAAGCCAAGCACTTATATCTTTTCTTATAACACTTACAGAAATGTGAGTTTCACTTATAGCATGCAGCTTTCTTTGCCAATGCAAGTTAGATAAAGCATGCATGCTAAGCATGCATGCTCCGCAACCAGAGTTTTGGGACATGGAATGTCTGATGGCCGATTTAACTACCAAGCTGTTAAAAAATTAAGAAAGTAGCGTGAAATTGGTCAAAATACAATTTGATGAAGTTGTGGCTTTTTCAGGACTTATTTTACTGACTGCAATTTCACGAAGTTGCTTGTTGAAAAAATCTAGACCAGGCCTGCACAAAATACGGTCAGGAGCCCTCATGCGGCTCGCGAAAGCATTTCTTGCGTCCCGCGAGAGCTTTCTCAATTGTAGAAAATGTTGCAAATACTCGACCTCGAATGAGGAATTGTCCTTCCAGAATTTCTTCCATACTCAACTCTACATTGAAATGAAATAGATTTTTGCGGCCCTCGGCAAATTTATGTTAATAATTTGGCCCTTCGAGCTTTCCTGAGTTGTGCAGGCCTGATCTAGACCATTGTTTTCTGTTGCTGTTTCTCATGCGGCTTTGCAAGACTACCAAGTTTCACTCTGTTAAAAAATTTAGAATCAATATTGAAAATGTTGATGTGTGTTATACATTTTCAGACGAACATCATAACTATTTAACTGAATTATTTGACGCCTTAACAATCTTTGTTTTCTGAAAACCATGTCTGAACCGCACCCCTAACCAATTTTTGTATGTTTTTCGACACGCGTCATATTTTGCTTGGGAAGAGCAGGAAGGGTTCATTTGAGTTGTACGGAGCTGACTTCATGATTGATGAGAACTACAATCCGTGGCTGATTGAAGTGAACTCCAGTCCAACCATGGCACGCTCTACTCAAATCACAAGCAAGCTCTGCGCATCCGTGCAAGAGGATGTCCTGAAAGGTGAGATAAGTTGGCCTCGTTTTCGTCCAGGTTCTAGGTTTTCTTCCAAAGCTTGCATATGTCAAACGTAGTGCCCGTTACAGAATTTACCAAGTAAAGAAAATCTGATTAGTGTAGAAAGGCAGGCTTGTTTGTAAAGATCTGGCATATTTGCAAGGGAAGGCTTTCTTTGAATGGCAGTTGAACGTTACGCTCGCTGTCAGTTTAAATCGAAGATTCTTAGTGGTGACGGATTTCACCCACCAATGGAGCAATTTTACTGAATCAAGATATAGAGTAAACGTATGTTTTTTCAATCACTGAAAGTTTTGCGCTAGTTCACAAATAAGTATATACCTGTGTGTTAACCTTTTTTCCACCCCTCACTACACAGGTAGATCACCTGTCGACTTCAGTAGGGCGTGAGTACTGCATGTTTTAAACATAATTTAATAGAGTAATATAAGAATGTCGGAGTGTTGTGTGCTATTATATGCGCTGCTTGGATTCAACGTAATTAGCCTTAATCTTCAAAGTTTGATTTATTATTCTAAAACCTTTTTTCTTCCTCCACGCATTCTGTGCGGTTGTTAAAGTGAAAAAAATAAAATTCTTGGGAAAATTTTTATTATTAATTTCTCACGAGGATACCAGAGAAACTGTTGAGAATCCCTGGTTAAATCAAAACATGTCAATAGCACATTGCGTCGATATTGTTATGTTGTTTTGGGCGAGTGGTCGGATTACTGTTATGGTTAAAACGCGGCAGTAACTCGAATGTAATTCACGCTGTTTATTTATCAGTTTTAGAAAAAGCTTTAACGATTTATTAAGAACAATGTAAGTGTTTAAACCGCAAGAAAGCAATTGTTTTCGGTTTTTTCCTCTTGCGATTCACTTGGTTTTACTAAACGTCCCGTCGACATGGAGCTTGCATCGTTCCTAAGCGTCTGACGTAAGCCGTTGCAGGTGAACGGCAGTTTTCGCTATTTCTCGTATCACCCGAGCGGTTTTGCAATCTGCCTTTCTACGAGACGTAAAAACGCCACTTCAAACGTGCTTTCATTAATATTGAACCAATTAAAATTGCATGTCAGTCACCGTTGCTTTAGCAAATTTTGGAGTGGGTTTCAGACACGAGTTCCGAATGAGTTTAAAATAATTAAAGTTAGAATATATTCTGGAGAGTTATGTATGACACATGCAGCCCTGGTTTGTATCAAACGATTTCAGCGATGCTTTGTTCGTTTTTTTCCTGCAGTTATTCTTGACCGGAAACGAGACAAAAACTGCGACATTGGTCAGTTTGAAATGATTTACAAGCAGCCAGCTGTTGACATTCCTTTGTACGTTGGAAAAGCTTTAAATGTGAGCTAATGAGTTATTTATAAATGTGTATGGTTATAAAGATTAAATTCAGACTAGTCTATTTGCTTCGAAATAGCACAAACGTATTAGACAAAGCTTATTAAAAACTTTAACATTGTTTTTAATTTAGCAAGAAATGTTTTTCAAAAACGTACGAAAAATGTTTTAAAAATTATCTTAAAACATATTAAAAAACTAGTTAAGAAATTTTTTAATAGGAATTGTCAAGTGTTTGAACAAAACATAAGTCACCTACAAAAGATTTCCTTGTCATACTGAAAAGGTCAATCGGTGTTACAATTGAAACCTTAAGTCAACATAAAATTACGGTTGGAAGTTTTTTTCAAAAAATTGTTCGATAAAATGCGAAAATTTACGGAATAAATACGAAGATTTAAAACCGCTGTAGCGGATGGTTAAACGCTAACATTGTCATGAACACGAATTTGAATACATATGCAAATCAAAAGTGCTGAAGACTTTGAAAAGCACTCAGTAAAACTAAATGCAAAAATGCTGCCTCGCCATCGCGCCCCATGCAGCCCCGTAGCCAGTTTTAAGATTTGGTAGGGCAACATACATTTTATGGGGGGGGCAAGATTTTTGTTTTTATTATGTTTGAAACAAACTTTCCTGGGCTAAACACAATTTGAGGGGCACAAAAATCTCTGGGAGGGCACTGCTCCCGAATGCCCCCGTGGCTACGGGCCTGTCCCTGTGAAAACAACCGTCGTTATCTTTGCTCTCCCTTGTTTTAAGGTTGAAGGAATAACGATCAAGAAACCATACTCAAATCCGATCCGCCGAATCAACAATCCTCCTGTTGTTGCTTTGACCACCACTCGCACCAGCGCCTTGCGCTACGAAGCCAACAAAGAAAATGTCCCGACAGTTATGAAGGCTGTCAGCAAGACGGCGAGCATCTACGGACAGTCGGTGGCGAACCGCGTGGCAAAGGTCTCCGTTCGTTCCAACCACACCCCTCCCGGCGCCGCTGGGCTCCAAAGCCGCGGCTTTGCAGGAACCCAAAACCGAGAATCGCGACAGAGTTCGCGTCTGGCCGATAGCGCGAGGCCGAGCAGTCCGGTGAAAATCAAAATGCAGAACACGCTGAAGCGACTGGCCACAGAGGCGAGCAACACACCGCCGAAGCCAAACGCATTGAATCTGCCCAGACCTCCAGCTTCGTCCGCATTGAATCAAATTCAAGATGGCCACGGTAACGGCCACTCTACTGCCGCTCAAGGCTCCACCAAAGTCAACAACTGCTCGCAGACAAGAGTCAACCGCAATAGCTCGGTCTATTCTATCAGAGTAACTGGTGCACCTGACAGCAACAATACAGCTGTGAACAGCAGCGGGTCCATTCACTTTGTCAGCTCGCCTCACGCGAAAGCCGCTTCCGCCATGGGCATCATGCACTACGGCAGCAATTACAACAGCATGATTGCTGCTGCCAACCGCGGATGCTATCCCGGAAACAGGGCCATGTTACCACACCCGCCTCAAGCTGTGGTGCCGAAGACCTTTCCTGCATCGTCGGTCGCTGGCGGAGAATTGCTGGCTGGCGGTGAAACTGTAGTTCATCCGCCTCCGCCACCGGGAGTCATGGCATTGGCCCCGCAAACAATCGGACTCAGTCTGCCTTTCCAACGCTACTTCTCCGTGGATCAAGCGGGAGTCACGGCTGGGCATCATACACGAAGGAACGTCGCTTACGGTGGTGTCCCGGATGTACGCCTCGGTGGTGCGGCGCGACCACGAGTGTCAGGTATACAAGAGTGGCTGCGCCAGCAGCAGAGTGAGAGTGGCTTTTCGGTGTGTTGCTATTACCCTAACGACAATGACTCTGCCGCCATCGATAAGCCGAACGCAGCTGCCGAGTGTGCAGATTTCGAAAATCTGGTGTATGCATGCGATGCTAACGACAATACGACAGCCAACGCTGACGAGTGCGCGCATGATCCAAGTCAGTGCAGTAGCTGTTGCAAACCTCGCCACTGCTTCAATGACTCGCGACCGCCTGGGTGCTTGCGTCACAGCTCCCCTTCACCAAACGGCTGCCCTTTCAAATCCTCTTTCGCAGTAAGATCGCACCGGCGTAAGCCTGCTTTGAAGTCGTTTGCGACCGATGGCAAACTGGACGAGTGCTTGAAAGGCCTAGATTTTCTTCAGGCGCCGTCTCGAAGCATCCAGCGGGGTCACACAGCTGGCAATGTGTTTAACGGTAAGAAAACGCACTTGCCGACGCCTTCCTTTATTTACAAACTGTTCTCCTTGAAACACAGGCACGAACGCAACATACACCACAAGAAAGATACATTTTTATCTGTTACTTGTTCCAGTTCTTAAGACTGCTCACCCATACAACAACAACAACAACAACAACAAAGCAATGTTCAACTGTTATCGTTTGCAAACCTATAACGCTTGTTTTCGTTTATACTCAACGTTGTAGGCACGTTTGAATCCGCACGGGGTCGCCGTAACGGGTAATTCAAACGGAAGTCACTCGACCGTTTCTTTCTTTCCATAACAACCAACCTCACCACAACCTCACCACCCAAATGTTAGTACATCTTGGAGAAGGCTTAGAATGAAAATAGTTCCAACGTTTGCAAAAACTGTGTACATTAATGCGAATTCGAGTCAGTGACGGCTTATTCAGGAACAAAACTCCCAAACTAAAGCTTTGGCAAAACGTAACTTTTGGACACGTCGGATTCCACGATCTATCACATTTAGTCTGCTCTAAGTGAACCCATAATCGCTTTTAACCAAAGTCAGTCGGTGTTAAAACTGCACGTTGTACATGCTTGGCATCTGCTGACGCATTTAAAATGAGGCCCAAGGTGCAGGCAGCTTCCTTTGGATGTGGTTGATGTCAAGATGTTTGCGTCTGAGCATTTCGTTGGTGAAGAATTTGAAGTCACAAACTATAACTATTTAGCTAAAGAGAATCGAATAAATTTTTTGCTTGGTGGGTTACTCTAGCCAGAGTGTCGGTTTACTTCGGCAAAAGGCTTGTCATTCTTTGAGGATGCCAGGCTAGCAATATCGTTTCTTTGAAAATATTCACCCGTAATTCGACACTTCACAAACAATTTTTTCCTTAAATTTAGTTTATCCTAAATGGCTCAGAACTACACAGTAGGACGTCGAATTCTAACTGCTTCGTGTTGTTTAGATCCTTCGTTTTTGCACATTGTTTGCACCACCTTTACCCTCACCTGCTTTGCCTGTGGTTTGTAATTCGCTTCTGTGTGTATTGCTAATCGTGATTTGGCGAAGTTGCAAAACTTGCTGCCTTGTCCTATATGCTTGAATCCTTGTATTCACTAATGCACCGCCATGTTTTTCCTGAACATCCTTAATTGCTTACTTTCATTACCGGTATCTAGAAATTTTCCTTTTTCGGCCTTATTAAATTGTTCCATTGGCTGTCTTTTGATTGTTTGCAATAATGAGATTTTTGTAATGAAATTGCAAATCTGCTTTTTGTTTTTTGTCGTGGATACGATGTTGTTGTTTTGCATGCAGCATTTTCTTGAGCTTAACTGCATGGCTTTTTCTTGTCGTTGTGTGACCACTACATGTAGTTTTGAGTGCTTTTGAGTGCCATGCACAGCACGTGTGCATTTTTGTCGTTACTGTCTGTGATCTTCCAAATGAAACGCCCTGATGTTGGATTTTGCCAGATGAGAGACGTCCATAAATGACAAACGTAAAAAGTCTGTGCGTCAGGTGAATTCACGTGGTCGAATTCTTTTATTACCCTTTTACGTGTGTATCACGTGACTCCAGATGAAAGCCACTGTCAATGGTTTGGTTGCNTTGTGATGTGCTTTTGACAAATCAGTGCAATATGNATGTTCTCGTTGCAAAACGGGCCAATCAAGTCCTCAAAAGTTTTGCCTGAAATCTTTGGGGCAAATAATGAAACTTATTAATTGTAAGATGAGGTNAGCATAACGAAACATGAGTCTCATCTTAGTGTCTCTTTGGAAGCAAAGTTTTTTTTAAAAATTACACAAAAACCCGAGCAACATAATACAGACGCGAGTAATCCGCTGCACATCGAAAGGTTTTTGATTTTGCTTGCATTCATTGCATAGCTCGCTAATCTAAAAAGCTGATAAGTCACGGTGAACCCCTGCTCTATAAGAATAAAGCTCAGCTTTACACATTTTTCATTAATTGCGTGAAATGGGAACAAAATATGAAGACTTTCTTTAAATCCATATAGAAGTTCCTCATTATTTCAGTTGTGTCCAAAAGATAGTTTTTTTATACTAAGGAAAAGCAAACTAGTTTCGTGTAAAAAGCAGACATTCAAGTAAGAATATTCTACATATACCCGTCGTAAAGGTTTTTGGCAACTCAGAACGTGCCACGTTTAAAGCAATTAGTATTGTTATGTGTTGGGTGTTCTACAGATTTGGTAGAAAGAGATTCATTCATAAAAATTAAATTGACGATCTCAAACGTATGTGGAATTTATGAATGATTTCAGAAATTTTCAGAGTGCCCACCGCCAGTCCCGTCGCCAAGGGGTGAGTTTGGTGGGCTTAGCCCACTAAACAAAGCTCCAAGCCCCCCAAATTGAAATATGAGATACTATAAATCAGTGTAGTTTTTGTCAGATTTTATAATGTCAAGCCCCCCCCTGCACTGACGTAAAGCCGCCCTATTGAAGACTTTCTGGCATCGTTTCCGCCCATAGCGTGTGACATGCATGGCACTCGTCAAGACTGCGCGGTCTATCTCCTGCCAAACACTCCCCACAATGTCTTCGCTATGACATTCAGTCTTCATAGCGCATCAGCAATTCTCTTGAGTTCCTCCTATAGCTTATAGGAGGAAAAGGGCATTTCCAAATCTCTTCAGGAGCTGGGCTTTTTATGAATTTCTCTTTCGCTTGCACGCTGTTAAATACTGTTGAAATTTGAATTATTTGAAAAAAATGGTCAAGTGAGCAGATCGTATAATGATACCAAATATTTGGGACACTCTGTTTATACAGTTACACAAGATATGGAAACTTGCACTGGATTGCTTAGTCCGAACTATTTCTTCCGTAAAAACCGTTAGAATCAGTTTGGCAACTTGACGACAAAAAGAAAAGACATTTCCTGGCTCAACCTGCAGTGACGATTGTTTTAACGTACTGTTTCGTAAATTTAAAATAAGTTTCCAAGTAAATATATAGTTTCCACAAAGGGTGAAGCATTTGAACCAATCAGCAAATTGTTAAAATAGGAAATCTATTTCACCTAATGCTACACATCCTCAGTCATGCAATATGATTTAAATGAAGTTTGCTTGGATTTTTCAGCATCAACATCAATCCACTCATACTCTGTGAAGCGTCTGCCAAACACTGCTGTTAAATGTTTCGGGTCAGAGCAGATTGCCGTATCGTCACACGCAGAAGTATCATCACACACGTTTTATGCATGCAACCTCTGTGCGTTAGAGATGAGCGGACTGTCATATTTTGCGTTCCAGATCCAGTCCTGAAATTTTGAAGCTTGGTCCAAGTTCAATCGTAATCCAATTTTTTTCCGAAATGTATAGTCCAATTCCAAACGAGGCCCAGAATATTACCAAAATACCGGTTTTCAATAACAAAAAATGCTGTAGCTTTTTTCATTAACTCGGTCCGAATCCGGTCCTAATCCTAAATTTGTTAAGCGATTTAGATTTAGGATGCAATCAAAATACCAAAAAACTCGATATATTCCGGATCCAGTCCAAAATCCAAGTTCAGACCAGCGCTCATCTCTGGTGTGCGCTAGGTAACTTAGGCGCCTGTCTTGAACTGTTTGCACGCTGTTTTAATTAGCCACTAAGTTTTAAAAGCGTTCAAGTTACTAGTAGATAGCCTTAGTTTTCCAGGTTGGAAAATTTGAAAACAACAGGAGAATTTATGAAGAAGCAATCCGAAATCTTCGAAAAGCATCAAGGACTGGTGACGCTTTCCATTCGAGGACTGCAGTCTGCTTGCGCTGATTTAAGAAGAGAAGTTCAACATTGTGCCGAAACTGCATAACGTTTGTATTTTCCTGTTTGTCTCGGAGATTATTTGTCAACCTTCCATCGGCTTGGAAACGCGTTGTTTGCTACATTGCACACGTTTGGCACTTATGCATGCTCTATCCATAAAAAGACTCGTCGCAAGAATGGCGCAACAAGGTAGAAGATTGATGAGAAATTCCACTTGTCGTTTTGGCCAAAGACTTTCAATAGATCTTTTCTACACATGCTCAGTTTGCTCAAACCAATCGACTGCGGAGGATGTATATCCCGTCGCTCATGAACATTCTCATGGGAAGAGTTATTGGAGGAGCAAAAATAATCAATGCTCGGAGAAAATATGGAGGTTGCTTCCATTTACGTGCAAAATAATTCTTTTCATTTCCACAACTTCTTGTTTTAAAGATAGTGCCGTCAATCAGTTTCGATGTGTCACCAACGGGACGTTCATGTCACAGATTTTAGCCAAATTCCATACATGTGAATAAATTACTGTTCAGGAGAGGATGTGTGTGTTCTGCTGTGCTCCAACCTGCTGGTTTCTTTAAATTTGATTCGAGTCCAAATTTTATGTAATCAAAACTTTTTAAGCTGAATTAAACTTCACAGCCAAGTATTTTAGAATTTATTAATTAGCTTTGGATTTTAAACCCGCAGTTACCGCTTGGTCTTTAAACTTTTCACGTAAAAAGCGCTGTGTTGTTGTAACCGTATGTGACACGCATCGTTTCTGCAATCAACATTACCAATTGACGTGTGGGTGGGTATTTTGGGCACCTGGAAAGTCTAATAAATGACTCTTTGGTACGGTACAAATTAGTTAGCGAGAAGACTCAATTTTATTTATAGTGATAGTTAATTTGTTCCATCTTCGCGGAAATACTGTACTAACGACTTTAAAGTGTGAATGTTTGCACAGTTTGCAGTGTTTTGCTAGAAAATTGTTATGAAGCTGCTCGTGAGGTCTAATGTTTCAGTCTTGTTTTGGATTCATGTCTAATTTTCTCGAACAGTTAGAGAACAAGCAGTGATCGTAGGCGGGCTTAGAACTGATTTATTTGCTCTCGGTTAAGCTTGGACTTCTGTAATGGTTTATTACTTCAACTCTGGTCAGAAACGTACTAGCGTTTCGCTTTTCGTGTGCGACCGACTCGCAAAGAAGAGTCTCTATTTCGGGAGCCAGGCAGAAGGAATTAAGTGAACTGAGGTGTTTGTCCTTCAGCAAACGTTAAGAAGTCGAATTAAATTTGGACAAATATGCACTATTCATCCAGAAAATGTAGTCAGATAACCAGTTTGCCTTTGCGCTTGGTTTTGCGTTTCATTTGGTTGTCCACATCTAATCGACACTGGCTCAAGATTTTCGCCTGCGTACTTAGAGAAGTGTGTCAATGTCATGACTAACAGCTACGGGTGTTTTTGCTTTGTTGGAAGGATATCATACGACTAAGCGACGACGTAAAACCATGTAACTTTGCTTGCTTGCCGAGCTGTAAATATTGTGAAGCGGTGTTGCTGATATCTTTACAGCAAAGAAAAGGAACCAAGGAAAAAATTGACCTTTTTTTCTATTCCTAGGTAGACTCTACTAAATTGGCACCTGCTATCTGTGTTGTCTGCGATCGTGATGACATCACAATGACGCCACCGGCCGGTGATGGTCCTCGTCCATTGCAAAGCAGTCTAGTTTGCCGACCAGTCACAACCGGTCACAAACAGTCGTCCAGGATCGATCGCATCAAATCGGCGCGAAACCGTCGACACGTGACCTGCGGTTGCACGGTCGAGCGAGTCTCGGATGATTTCTTGACAAGCAGCCTCCAGTGCGTTGGCGACCCCCCTCCCTTCAAGTTCCGGAGTGAATTTACCTGACAAATGCTCGTTTATCAACTCGGCCAGAGTTGAGAGCACAAGCAAAGGTGTTGAAGTTTGCAGAGAAGCCGCCCTCCAGCACTTCCTGCTTTATCCTCAAAAGTTGTGTTTTCGTTTAATAAAGTTTTTGGTGCGAACATTTATATCGAGGATCGTTTCTATTTGTATTGAACTTTCATAGGCGGATCCAGGGGGGGGCTAAGGGGGCTGAAGCCGGCCCTAAATTTTTTCAGATATGTGGTGTGTTTGATGGTTCCCGACACAGAAACGCCAATTGGGGTGCTTTTTTGTACAGCCTTTAAATCAACCTTTTCTTGCACAGGGATAGGGACGAAAATATTAAATGCAAAGCTTATTTTGCTGAATTTGGACAGACTGAATGTGTTTATTTCACTATAAATGAAACTTCTAAGAAACAAGTCTTTAAAAACTTGAATAATATGGTCCCAATGTTACAGAAAAAACAATATGGTCTCAGTGTTATATAAATACTTGTTTACATAAAGTATTTACATTACATATACGTTGTATAAACCGCACGTACACAGGCGTAGCCGTGGAGCCATGGTCCCTCCAAATTTTTAGAATATCTAATCGTTTTGTACTTGAAGAGGCAGTATCTCAAAAAATTTACTGTTGCTCGCGTAAAATCAAACATTTTAACCCACCCAAAGTTTGGGCTGGCCATGCTACTGCTCACGTAAATATTTAAACTCTTGTTTCATCTGGGTAAAATAGGGCTTCTTGTGGACAAAAGATGAATACGCAGCAGTCTCAGAACCATCGCTAGAAAGTTTTCAATATGGGGAACTTTGCGTTTGTGCAGGGGGCTTTACATTCTAAAAATTGACAAAAACTCCACTGATTTATAGGGTTTAATGTTTCAATTTGGAGGCTTGGAGCTTTGTTTGTGGGGGCTAAGCTCACCTAAGCCCCCCGTGGCGACGGGACTGAGCAGACTATGGACAATTTAAGCCGAGTAAGCTGCAGATCATACTATTTTTTCCTACAAGCTTTTATGAATTAGTGCAGCTCATTTTATTACTGCAGTTAAGCGAAGGCATAAAAATTACGTTACAACGAACTTACAGTGGAGTTAACTACAGGCTAGGTTAGAGCGCTCAGTGACAGCGTAAACTCCAAAACCGCAAACTTAACCATAAAACGTCATCTACATGTCAGGTAGGCTAAAAATGAAGCGCGTTATTGAGCTGTAGGCTACGCTAAAGGTGACTACTGATTAACATCAGACCTGCCAGCA
>JGI24158J21664_10003503_pt1 | contig 19721 bp, 14 predicted proteins | sample Ectturendosymbi3_FD_21664 | JGI IMG/M metagenome (IMG submission 21664) | reverse complement strand
CCTATGACAATCTGGAAAGAGAAAAATGAATAAGGTCATCGATAAAGGTTTTAGAAGCTGCCGCTTTGTTTCAACAATTGTGAAACACCCTGTATGTTAAAGTTTCTTGTAATATCCCCGCCGTCAATACAAAAAGAGTACACTGGATATAGCAGGCTATATAAATAAATCTAATAACACGATCTCAGTGATGTAAAGAATGTTTCATTGTTCATTTCACGTTTCAGTAGTGGTTTAATCCTATTGGAATATACAAAAGGCTTTAACGTTAACTTTGTCGGCCCTTGCGGGTGCCCTCCATAGGTACGGAAACCTATTTTGAAAAATATCCTAAACAGGTTTAAAACCGGTTATGGTTGAGAAGCGCTGGCTTGCAGTCTTCGTCGAGACTTGCGCACTTGGTCTAGCTGTTGGGTTGAACCTCTTCCTGTTACACGTTCATAGTGTTGTTCCTTGTCTTTGTTCGTTACCAACAGAATCATCGCCAGAAGGTCTTCAATTGAGGGACTTTACGTTTGTGCAGGGGGAATTGACATTCTAAAATTTTACAAAAAATCAACTGATTTATATTGCTTCACATTTCACATTGGTAGGCTTGGAGCTTTGTTTGGGGGGCATTAGCCCAACAAAACCCCCCGTGGCGACGGAACTGGTTACCAACAAATGTCTATTTCAAAAACTGTATTACCGAAACATGTCAGCTGAAACACAGGCCTTTTGGATGCTCAGCTGTGATTACAACGTCTTACGTTCGACGGTAATTGCGTTGAGCAACTTCATTCAGCACAGCCATTTCCAAATTCTACATCCATTTCGATTAACGCCCTTTTCAATAAAAGCCTTCACCACAATCATATCTAAACATATCGTTTACCCCGGCGTTAGGTTTTCAGACTAAGGTTCTTGCCTCAAATTCATCAAAATGAGAACAACACTGTTTCTACGCTTGAAATGAATTTTTCTATGACTGCAAATTAAGCACACCGTTGAACAAAGGAGACTTTTATGAAACTTACGCTGCCTATCGACTGGCTCTGATTCACTCTACTTGTAGTTCAAACCGACAATCTGAGCTCAAAGTTACCCATGCATACACACCAACTGCACTACCCCGCTTCAAGAACGTCATTTTCCGACACCATTACCTCATGCAGAAGAATAGTAGTTGTATTGAAACTGTGCAACGTTACCTTTGCAGAGTTCTTCACTTCAACTGCCAAAATTTAATGTTGATAAGCCCACCTAATGACCAGGCTACAGCTTATGGCACTTTTTGAAAATATCCCACTGGACATTAAAAAATAGCATGAGTGGTGCCAAGAAATGTTATTTTATAATTGTGGTGACGGAAATTAGCGGCATGCCAACGCCTGAAACATGTTTCTCACCGGGGCAGTTGAGGCTAAAGATCTTGCCTAAGGATCGTTACGGCGATTCACTCAGTGTTGGTTAATCGGACACACAACCTTCTAATTGAAAGGTGGCCTCTCTACCATTGGGCTATCGCGCCCCAGCGAAATCTTCTTCACCAATGTCTAGGTATTCGGTGATGTTATAATGTGCAGTTGGGGCGTTACTGACGAGCAAATGATACAAGAAAAAGGATTAGCTTTGCCTTGATTTGCTAGTCTGCCGTCGAACGTCATCTCTTTCTTTTGTCCAGAGGACGTTTAGTGGGATGGCGGAAATGGCTTTGTCTGGCGATGAAGATGTAGGGAACAGGGTACAATTGTACCTCAAGTAAGTGTGTTAAAAACGCCCTGATTTCAAAGATTTCAACACCGGGGCACTTTAATACATTGAACTTGACTCAGACTTTTCGGTAGGCTATACATTTAATCAATTTGCGCACTCTGCAGCCACATGTCGTGTGTTTGTAGGCTAGCCTACCAGTCTCGGGCTTCTAAACACAAGTAATTTAAAAGTTAGAACCTTTAAAAATTATTTAAAAATAATAACGAAAAGTTAGAACTTTCAAAATACTTTCAAAAATTAATTGTTAATCAGCAAAGTTCCGCCCCCAAAAGGTTCTGCCCGTGACCGCGGTCCCCAGCCCCCCTCTTGCTACGCCACTGCCTGCGAGAATGAGAGCAAACGGAAATTGCAGTAACGCAAGCCTCAAACGGTTGCATTCAGTCAGTGCAAAAAAATTTGCAAAGCTTCTATGCAAAACATGTGATGAGCCCGAGTGACGCTGTTGACCTGGAGTCGCCCCAGGCCGAAGGATTTCATTTCTGTAGTTAGTTGTCATGAATGAGTATGTTGGGGAGAAATGACCTTTGACATTTTGTTTTCAACTTGACGTTGACATTTGTGATACAAAAAATTTTCATCCTGAGAAATATACTTGGCTACACGCAGGGGAAAACCACCCAGAGGTTGCCGAAAGGCCAGTTGTAGTGACTACATCTCCGACCATATTTAGTCACGTCTTGGTGTGGAGCCAGAATAACTATCGGAGATTGCTCTTTCCTTCCCAGAGCAAAAGCGTGAAAATAAATTAAGTTGAAAAGAAACTTTTCCACCATAGGCGCAGCCAGGGATGGGCCATGCCCCCAAATTTTTGGAATATCTGGTCATTTTGCTCTTTGAAAGACGGTATCCCAAACAGATACTTTTGCTAGCCTAAAACCAAAATTTTGCTCCCCCAAATTTTAGGCTGGTTACGCCATTGTTTCCCACTGAAGCTTTGAGTTCGGACAAGTGGAGGTGAGTAAAGCACATTATTGCAACCAAAGGATCAAACGGATACGTTTTGGCCATACTTCCTTGGAATCGGGGGTTAGAAAACTTTCAACACATTCAGAAAATCGTTCAAAATAATATTATGATGCTACAGGCAAACATGTAGGCCTATTAAACTCCAACATGAGCTACCCTATGAGAGTAATAGCAGTGGCGTAACTGACACGGGGGCAGAGGGCGAACCGCCCCCTTGTCGACCTAAAAAGATAAATCGGGCCCNNACATAGCTTATATTTAGGTATTAATATGTTTTTTGGTGNTTTTAGTAGAGTTTTCCGATGAATTCTGGTTCGGATTCACTGTCATTTCTCAACTTTTTTATGATTGTTGGCTAGTGGGCCCCTTTCAGCTAAGCTTTTCCGCCCCTGGCTCAAACCTCTAGTCACACTGTTGTGTAACAGGCGTCATGAATTCTATTTGACATTTACCACAGTTACACGTTGACTTGGTTTTATTTGGCTGTAAGTCTGCATGCATAAAGAATAAATGATGGTAACATAAATAGCAGCCAACACACGAAAGGCGGATCATCTGTATGCCCTCGAACCTTCCCCTAGACTGATCAGCCAACACTGCAATGAGATATCAGTCACATGCGCGGCAATCAAGGCATTCAACGATAAGGCAGAAAGCAGGATCACAGCAGGCAAACGCGGCAATCAATGCACAAACGCAAATAACACTTAAGGCACAACCGCTACATCATGACAACAGGTGTTATGAAAACAATTTGATCTCGTTCAAGAACTCAATTATCCCGATATTTTTGGTCTTTGCGAAGCTAACAACAACTGACATGCTGTTTTTTCGTTGAAAAGTAAAACAACTAGAGCACGTCCCTCAACTCCGTCAACACTTTCTGCGTCCGCTGCTGACGACGTTTATTTGTCAGAGAAGTGCAAAAGAAAACATCGGCTATACAAAATTTTGTTGAGATTGACGATTTAGCCCGCTTTCATCCAACGCTCTTGGTTATACATAATACATCCCCCCAAAAAAATAATCACACTTGTTTATTACAACAATGACGAAACAGTACAAACTTTCACCAATATTACACCTGCGAAGCAATATCCTTGATTATTTGCCAACAGTTCTCGACAGATGCAACATGATTGTTACCGAATGTCATAGAAACGCGTATGAAATACTTTCCATGCACAGCAGATGGGGTCAGGTGCACTCGCCGATCTTCCTGAATTTTTCTGTAAAGCTCCTTGTTTATACCATTGTTGATCTGCATATTTTTCGAAAAAGGCAATGTTTACAAAATTTACCGATTTTATTGGAGCGGATACGACGAAGCTATATTGAAATCTAAAGCAATGTCTATTACACTCTTTGCCCTTCGCTTTATTCATTTTGCAATAACAATACGAAACATTGTAGCTATTGCAAGTGAAAACTGTCAGAATCTAACCATCTACGAGTGATCTATCCCAATATCAGCTTCTTAGAAACCATGAACTCCAAACTTTCTATGATAAAAATCCACCAACGACTTACCTTCAGGTCGGCATCCTTGTGACATAACCGAATGCACACAAGACCCAGCGTGACTGGAAAAACAATTTCAAATCGGTCATCTTCTCGAACCAAGCTTTCAAAATGCTTAGCTGCGGCCACATCTCGTCTGACGTGAGTTCTCAAACCTTCCAGACCAACCATTCTCATGACAAACCAAAGCTTGATCGAGCGAAATCGTCGTCCTAGCGAAATTTGCCAATTCTAAAAAATTGATAAAAGAACTGTCGCTTTGAATAAAAAAAAACGATAGATCACGAGGGTGAGTAGCAACAGATGCACAGTGCTCCGTGGTGAAAACAAGTGGTTGGTTTTTTACTTGGCAACCACCAATGCTAAATGGCCACTCAAGGGCTCTAAAGTTGCGGTTTTTGGACTAGTTTATTTTAAAAACCGAGTAAATTGCAACTTGAAATTTTTTCTCGGACCCTGATGTCGTCATCATAACCCACGTAACGTCACAAGGTCGTGAAGTCACCCCACAAAAAGTTCAATTCCAAATTTTTTCAAAATCAAGCTTTCTGCATCTTCAGAGGGTTTGATTAGCTCTCCAGCTCTATCGGTCGGTAAGTTATGACTGACAATGTCCTGAGCCACAAAAGTGGTTTTGCGGTCCTTATAGGGCAATAAACGTTAGGACAATTAAACGCATTTATATTGAGACACAAACTAATAAACCAAAAAGATTCAATCTTTTGTATTTACTATTTCATCGATAAAAAATGCCAGCAAAATGAGGCAAACTTTTTACCTCAAGCTCCCATAAACTGCATCACTTAACATTAGGACAGGAGTTCCCAACCTGGAGTACATGTAACCCTAGAGGTAAATCAGCCTATCGGAAGAGGTATATTTAAGATAAGCAATTCTAGAAGTTATATTAAAAATTCACCTGATTTTTGTTATTTCACGCAGCCTTATTGCCATAAGAAATTTTAGGGTACATGCTCATCTGTCAAAATGCGGAAGAGGTGCATGGTCAGAAAAAGTTTGGGAACCCCTGCATTGGGATTATGAAAGTGAAACAGCAGATTTTTCTGAGTGAACATAAAGCGATTTCAAAATCGCTGTGTCAAAATTTCTCCGAATTGTATTTTACAAACTTTTCCAATTTTTAAAAAATATATTTATTTGTTTCCCTTTCATCCAAACCAAGTAAATTTTTGCTGAAAAATTATCAACGAAACCAGCTAAATGACGCTTGATTTTTTAGTTGTTTTGCAATTTGAGGTCTAATGCTAAGGCTTAACCAGTTGAGGCGTGCTTCGACACTGGACCACAGAAGGTAGTAATCTTTCATCCAAGAGGATGGTCAGTCTATGTTTCCATTCATAGGTAGGTTTGGTACTGCAAAAATTAAAAAGTAAGATTTTGCACAATTTTAGCAATGTACAAGTGAATTAGATGATGGCGATGATAATGTTTAGGCCAGAAAGATCCTATCTTTGTTTAACTGACATTTTCTACATTGAATTGATCTGCTTTGTTAGCATAAATAGAATTTTAAATTAAATGCTGGCAGTGTTGTGGTTAACAACATGCTTATCAAACTGTCAATGTAGCGAAGGTGTTCAAGGTGTTCAAGTATTACACTGGAGATGTTGTTTCAAGATTATTGAAGGAAATTTGGCTTAAGATGTTGCTTTCTCATACGAATGAGGAGTTAATTGTCTTCAATTAAACTACAGTTGGGATACAAGCGGAAGGAAGTCTTCTCTCAAGTGGAGGAAAACGAACCAAGCGCAAAAATACAAATGAAATAAACGGACTAAATTCAAATAAAGCAAAATGATCAGCCAATCTTGTCCATTGTAGTAACTAATACTGCGTAAAATAATGAAGTTGGTGAACGCATTTTTTCCATCTAAAAGACTATACAAACAAATTCAATCTTCTTCACTACTGTACATTCGAGAGTTTTCCTTGTGGTCAAAAAGATAGCACATTTTCAAGTTTGAAATATTCACTGCAACCAGGTCAATTCTATGTGTACCTACAAAAATACTAAAAGCTTTCTTTGTTTGCAGTGGGCATCACAAAAAATAAATAAAGTTGCATCATTGGCTAAGTTTCATTTCTCCGATATCGTCAATTTTTACAGAATTTCTAAATATAACATTAAAGCTTACTCTGTAGTCAGTGGCGTTGTTTTGAGCGTCGTGTTGCAAACCAAGTGGATCCACGCTGAGTGAATTAACAATGTCTTCATTGTTTCGAAACCTGTAGATTGCATTGGAAAAGACTCAAGTTTATGAACAATTCCATTGTTTGAACATTAAGAGGTATTGTGCATGCATGCGTTATGTTTGCGCAGAAACTTTATCGTTTTTGATGATTTTTGGGGTGGATTTCTTGCAGATATTATTGTTTACAAGTTGGGCTTTTTTAGCAACATTGAAACACACGAAGATTTTCCGGTGTTTTAAGTCAATCTGCCAATGTCTAATAAATCAATTCAAGAACCTGAAGAGAATATGTTTAATTTGCGGTTTAAGGTTGCTTTTTTCGGAAAAAATGTATCTAAACATCCTGCTGTATCTTGAAAAAAAAAGATGGTTGACACCGAACTGTCTGACGCTTATAATATTTGTATGTCGTAGTTCTCTGTGGAACGATCGTGTTCATTGTCGACATCATCTGCATGGTCCAATGAAACCTCCTCGTTTAGTTTTGTTGCATCACAGATTTATCTGTTTCTCTAAATGTCAAATGAAATAGTCCAGTAGTGGAAACAACACGGTGAAAATAGCACAACCCGTGCACAGCAATATAGTAAGGAAATTCAGCTCTAAAAATATAATTATTCTGCGGAACTCGCACCACATTGCAGAACAATCAAAGTTGACCATCATCCATTTATGAGGATTGAAGACGAATGATGAGGAATACTGTGAAAAACGAAATAACAGGTTGTTAATAAAACAAAAAACCTTACTCTGGTATATTGTGTTATTACGTATAATAGGCTACTGAGGAAGCGCACTATTGTGCAAGTTTACATTTACATTCAGTAATTTACACTCAAGTTTACATGTAATAATTCTTAGATTGATTAAATACTTGACACACCAAACAGTCAAATTCTACCGAAACATCAGATGCGTTCTGAAGATTGTCCGCTTTTATCCAAAGTGCTCAAAATTCTGCCAGTAAAATGATTACATTTGCTTGGACATAAATATGTTTTGACCATTAAAACGGTCGAAAGGGGTCAGTGAGAGCGTCGATCCTATAGCAACCAAAAAGTATTGAAACGTTGGTAAGAATAGGACTAAAATTTTAAAAATCTCGAGAGAAAAATACGTAACGCAAACTTGTAATCACGATTGGGTGCTGGTTTCTAGTTTTCAAATCACATTAAGAGTCTACTTATAATTTTTTTTGACGTAACCCTTTAACCCTTTATACCAGGGTTTCTTGACCTGGGGTGGTGAAATCAATTTCAGGGGGTGCTGGGGAAGGTCACATATGTGGTGGTAAAAGGTAAAAGGAATACGTTTGTCTTTACTTTATCCTTATAGTAACCAGGTGTTAGCCAATGGTAGGGGTGCTGGACTGCTTAGGCGTGACGAAAAGGGGTGCTGAGGTAGAAAAAGGTTAAGAAACGCTGCTTTAGACCAAGCTTTGCAACGCCATAACTCGCCGGCCGATTGAGCTAGAGAGGTGTTCTAACCATCTACGGATTCGACAAGTCTTCCAGTTCAGATTGAAAAAAATTTGAACTAGGCAGAAATTTTGCACAGGAAAATTATGTTGATTCATTTGGCAAAATCTTCTTGACAAACTCTGTATTGGGCATGATTGCAAAATACTGGAGCAAGCATTTTCCATTGGTAAATGGTTTGTTTTATGTAAGGCTATGTTTCATGCATGAAAGTCATGGAATATTGCAGGTACTACAAGCTCCTGAAAGTTTCTCAAAAAAATTGCGTGTTCTTCAGATAACTCCAAACAATTCATTATGATCAAATTATCAAGCATTTTGCATCAGTAGAAACAGTGATTAATCCAAAAGAGTGAAAGTAGTGAATAAAAGTGTCTTTACGCATTGATGCAGCTTTTGGTTTCCATTCACCACTAAAAACTACAACTATTTATCTATTCCCGACGATCAACATAACGATTTTAATGAGAACAAATTTTTGCTTTATTGCCTGTCTTGCTCCACCAAAGGTCTTACCTCTAGTCCATCTGCTATGTGCCGCAACTCGGGACAAAGAAGAGCACTTCCTGCGTAGGCAGCGTCCACGTGAAGCCAAATGTTGTGCTCTTGACCTAATAGAGCAAATCAGATTGTTCAAATATCATAAAACGCAATACCGAACACTGTACTTCAAAGAGATAGTGTGGGTAAAGCTGCACTGCCTTTTCCGTCCACTCATACTCTTTTATTGTATTGCCTTGAAACTCCTACTTGTCGGAAAGGAGAAACGTTTTTCAAATTCTTTTAAACCTTTAATCTTAGGAAGTTTTGAAACAGTTATTTCAAGGTAAATGAAGAAAATGTTACACAAACTTTCTGCTACTGCGTAAACTATTTTCTTACAGATTTTCCCGATTTCACGAAGATTGTCAAATGAGCAGCACGATGTTGTACCAATGGTTGCACATACCTGAAAGACGTATGGATTAGTAAAAGAAAAGGTAAAACGAGTAAATTTAGCAATCGGGTGATTTTGTGCATCATTTTACATTTCATGTTTCCTAGTTTTGATTTTTACGTAGTTGATATAGTTTACAGATAATTACTCTTGGAACGATTGCAATTTTTTCTCACGAATGCGATTATTATTTTTTTGTGGGTTGTACACGATGAAGTCAATGCAATTTACTACTCGTCCAATTCAATTAAAACTTTTGCACACTATTGCAATAGACTTTTTAAACCAAAAATCCTTACATAAACAGGTATTTTTCCGGCTTTTTGGTCCTCAGTAATAGCTTTGAGTAAAGTTTCTCCGCGCATTGAACCTTCGTTGTCTGTATCCAAGTGTTGCATGGGAATCATGGCAATTTTTCCTGCTCACCAATATTATGTTTGAAAGTAAACACACTGTGCAGCAACCGAGACACTTGCAGTTCAAATAATAACAAGCAGTCCAAATGGAACTTTTACAAAGATGACGTATGTTTTTGAAAGCAACTGATACGCCTGCTACATTTCATGCTCATGCATTTCGACTGAGCCAAACTTGTGTCAAGCAACAGTTGCAGCAATGAGATGATCAAGCCATGCCACTAATGGAGTAGATATCTCCATATAAGTTGGCATTTCAGATTTGTTGAAACTCAGGAGCAGAGTTGTGAGTCGGGTCGGGCTTTTCGGGCCGGGTTCGGGTTTAAGTTTGTCAAACTGTTTCGGGCCGATTTCGGGCCTACATACAAAACCTTTCTATAACTTCAGAGCAACGATTTTTGTTTTTCGTGACCTACATTTGCTGTGCTCACAGCGGTGACTTGTATGAATGAAGTGATTGTCATTTTTCTTCAGCTAATTCTATTTGCAAACACAGTTGCGTTCTTTGTTCTCTGCTCAGATTAGTCTCACACTCTTTTTGAGACTACAGTGGTGAGGAATTTAGCACGCGATGGCGTTGCTTTGAAAAGATCAATGACTTACACGATCCTGGTTTTAAGAAACGATGGTCTACAAACCGACTTTGCATCCTGTAGCGGTACCCCAGATAGTTTCTTTTATGCCTGTAATAGCGCCATCGTGGATAGTTTCGTTGTAGTTTCTTTATTCTTGAGAAACATTACATTCTGCAGTATTATCGCTGACGAATAAGCTAAGTTTGCACTTGTTTAAACAAAGTTTTGGTGAAGTTGGTTGCTATTTTGAATGTAATAAAACCGTGTACCTACAACTACACCCGTACACTAAGTGTTTTGATACCCGGCAGTTGAGCATATCTTCACTCACTGGATAAATTTGGCTTTCGGGCCTAAATCGAGCTTAACTTTGAATGTTGCGCTCGGAACGGGTCCGGGCATCAAAATGAGGCCCGTTTACAACTCTCCTCACGAGAGCGTCACGCAAGGTTAAGAGCTGCACTGGAAGTTAATCAACTGATGGTGGGAACTTGAGTAGATTGAAATATGAAAAGAAACCACAATTTTGGGTGCAAAACGTTTTATATAACTTTATTAAAAATGCCAGCAAAAGCAAATGCATGCTGCGATAACTTTACTAAGTTCTTCACGTCTTTATCTGTTCCAGCCTTATTTTTATGTTTGAAAATATTCACATTGAACTTATGGATAACCTCAGACATCGAATAGCTTTCTAGCTAATTATGTATTTCAAACATTGGGGGCTGAACGTGTGTTTTGCGGAGACTTATTGACAATTTTGTTCACTGGGCCGTGTTTCCACTATTGTTTCTAAATCTAACTAAAAAATCAGATGAATTTTGATTTCTTTGAAACTTGCATGTTTTTTTACCTGCGATTTTTGTTAGAAAAATCGCAGAAGATTTTTTTTTGTTAGAAGATTTTTTTTTGTTGTTAGAAGAAGTTGTTAGAAGATTTTTGTTAGAAAATCGCGTGCTAAGACGTATAAATTTGAAAGTTTTGTTAATTGTTTCATTTTCACAAGTTCATACGGATAGCGTTAGAAACGCCTCAAAAACAATTGCCAGCTGGGAACCGTTACCAATCCTTAAATTCGTAAGTATTGAAGCTCAACTCTGCTTCAACCCAATTAAAGATACCCAATTAAAAATTCTAGTTTAAGCACGACATCTCAAGGTTTTTAGAACCATAATGTTTTACACATAGATCAATACCTAAATGTATATTAAATACATTAAATACGTGATCGCACAGACCTTTCAACAGGTATCAGTTTACAGTTTGTTGGATACAAGACTAGTGGCACACTTGCTTAAAATCAGGCACTGCCATTAAAAAATTTATTGATCACCATTATAGAGGACACATTAGTGCTTTAATGTTTTGTGCATTCTTACCACGTAATGCCCAGTAATATTCCATTAGTGATTCAACGCGATGTACTTGTTTGCGAACAACCCAACAGCCGACACAATAGCCTGCAAACCTGTTAACCTCAGTTGGTCGCTGTTTCTTGTGGGCATGCGAACGCCCAACGCTTTTGTTCGTCGTCATTCTGTACCGAACCGTTTTAACGTTACATTGTTCTGACTTCACATTCAAGTATATTGGAGGTTTTGTTGTATGTCTGAATATAATCCAAAGAAGCAATCAACTTAGAGTGCTACTGGGGAGGTATTAACGGACAAAGTGGTTAGAGCCTTTTAATACGCCTTGCTTTGACTCGGCAAGTTCAAGACGCCAGTTTGCTTAGTTGGGAGACTGACCTGTGCTCCTGCAACAACTAGGTGGACTCCTCGACTAGTAGGGATCTCTGTGGAACCGTAATTGACCGACTACATTTGACATCGCAACCAACCAAGAACCCTACATTGGCTCCTAGAACTCACAGGTTTCTACACCATGATATTCACCATACGTTTTCTGCAACGTAGTTTCTTAATTCACAAGCATGGTGCATTTGCATGTGCAATTCCTGCACTGAATATGAAACAAATTAAAACCAAGATGGTCAATGACGCACAAAAACCAAAGGTTTCAACTAACCTGCTTTCTCAACTGATGAATGACTACAAGTCGAAGTGTATGCCACCATGCGGCCAAGGACGTCGTATACTGACAAAGTAGAGTCACTTGAAAGGTGTTTTCGAATCGTTTTGCTACGAGCCGCCAGCAGTGTCACCAATGTTACTTCGCTAGCTGTTGCTGAGAAACAAAAGAACGTGTTAGCATTGACTGCGTCAAAAGCGCAAAGCGCTTTTTATGCTATATTACTAACATACGATCAACAGTGGTGATGAATGATGTGTTTTGGTCATTCGAACTCATAAAACTTTTGGGTATAAAAATTGATTTCTGAAGTAACGGGAGATTTTTGAGGGATAAATAACAATGTGCATCTTCAATGACGAGGAATGTATTTCCAATCCAATTGGACAGAATCGCCAAGTCTTCAATCGGACGGATACTTACCTTGGTTTGTACGTTGAGCTCATTTTTGCTACATCGCAGGAAACCAGGGAAAGATGTATGGTGCATATTAAAATTATTTTAGCATACTTGTTTTTTCTCAAACAAAACAATCCAAACTTGTTTGATGATGGGGAATTTCATAAATCAGTTTTCTTTTGTTCAGTAAATTTAACGTTGTTTACTGTAACGTACCTTGAATCACGCCTCCTCCTGGACCTTTTCCGCCGTGAATAAAAAATTCAGGAAGATTTAATGCTCTGGCTAGCCAGTCCATCATAGCTGTTTCGAGTTCAGTACAAGATGGCGAAGCATCCTGTGCAATAGATGGCGACTTACTAGAGTTAGTTTGAGAGTGCAAGCTCTAATGATTGCGACAAAAATTTGGGTGAAACAAAGCTAGTTTATTTTTCTGTGATTGGTTGCAACAAGGTTGATCTGAAAAAACGACACGCTAGGAATGTGAAATGGCGTTTATAAATATTATTTTTCATTTCTGTTAAAACACTGTTTTAACTTTCCTTGCAATAATACATTAAAATCAAACTGCTTGCCGTAGGCCATCATCTCGTGTTTGTAGAGGCATTCATCACTGTAGACTTAAAATAACTTAGTAAGCTTCTCCACAAATGTTGTTTATATATTTCAAAACAAAGAAATTTGATTTTTTAACTTTTCCACAGCACCCAGCTGGTTGATGTAATGCACTGAATAATGAAGTTAGAATTATTTCGCAGTTGAGCCCATCAAAGAAACCTGTAGATGCATTATGCTGTGGATGAGATTTCCTGCTATGAATTTATAAGCTTAAACTTGAATACCTGGACCATGGGCGTCCGCAGAAATTTTTCCAGGGGGAGCAAAGTCGACATTTTGCTTATCTGTTTCAGGTTGTTGGTGATGCAACGCAAATGGACGCATACAAAAAATAAAATGTTCAGTGTTACGACAACAGTTGCATACAGTGTTTTCCTTGTAAGAAAATTTTACAGTGAGCAAATGCTTGTTTTAGTGAGCATGGATTTTTAAGACTGACTTAGCAGAGTTCTAAATGAATTCTACACTTTGTGAATTTTTAGAATAAGTGTAAAATCTTATGAAAATACGATCAAACTACACATTCAATTCAAATAGCTTCTTGTTTTCGTGTTTTTCCGATGATTTGGACTGTTGCAAGTGGACGAGATGAGATTTCACTACGCAAATGGTCTGGTGGTACTGCGCATTTGCCCACCTTTAGAGGGAGCATTGGTTGCAAAAAATGCGTTTGGTCGGCAGCAATTTTTCTTTTTCACTCGTTTCTTTACACACAGTATAAACCATGGGTGAGCAAACGTCTTCACTAGAAGAGTCATTTGCAGTAAACCAAAAACCCAGTGAGCAGCAAAACCAGTTTGTAGTGTCAATACAAATATGGTAAAGAATGCAAGTTTTACATTAATTGACGCACAGTAATTGTTTTTGTTTGATTTTCTAGTCCCCGAAAATCTGGACAGTACGTTGTTAAAGATGTGCAAATTAATTCTCCCAAGTGTTCATTTTTCAGGGTTGCACGATGGCTTGATTTTACAAACTTCATTATAGAGAAAAAAAATTCCCAGCAACATGTTGTGCTATACACAGAAATGAATTATACACTGGTATTTTAAATTTTGGGTATTTACTTTCGAGAACCTGTCGCCAAAAATTAAGTGTAGAGTGGCATTCACAACAGTTTTTTTGAGCCAGAGTGTCTTGCATTTCGGTCAGTTTTATTTCTACAGCAGACAAATTTGTAGCAAACTGGACAGCCATCACCAAGGCCCGTAACCAGCTTGGGACACCAGGGGTGGCGAAGAGTTTTCTGGGAGGGGCCCAAATTTTTTAAACTATGTCCGATACTATTTTTCCGGGGGGTCGAAATATTTTGTAGGGGGGTTTTTCCCCTCTGATAACGGGCCTACACCGATATTGAATGGACCATCACCGATATTGAATGGATTTACAAGGAATGCAAAGCATGGTTTTAACTCTTAAAAATGGTTTAATCTGGCTTGGAATTCCTCCAGTAGTCTTACAATTTATTTTAGTAATCTTCCACTTTGTGGTCTGCAATTGCCTCTTCGCGAAAAACGTTCGTTCTCATTCTGACATTGGGAAAATGAAAGAATGTTTTCGACGATATGTGTCTTTGAAAANTTTTAATTTTCTTTTGGGAACTTAAGTAGCCNAACTTGAAATTTAGGTTCACTATCGTTTTATCATATCGGGTAGACTCTCTGGTGACCAGTATTCCCANTAAGGTGCGCAACTGCTCAAAAGTACCAGAGCATTTGCATAGTGAAATCTCATTCTTGTGCACTTGCAACGTTCCAAATTCGATATCGTATATACATCGCATAGCCCTTTCGAAACGTTTCACTGGTTGTGTGTCTACATGGTTGTGAAATTGCATGCGCACTAAAACAAACATTTGCTCAATGCATAATTTTCCTACAGGGACACTGTTGGTGGCTGACTTAACGAACTTGTGTAAACACATTGNTAAATGAAAAAAACGTTAAATATGAGGCAACAACNCTCTATCAATTTGAGATATTGCTATTCATCTAGAAACGCCACACAAAATATGTCGGCGACCCGCAGTTAGCCCACCATTGGTATAAACTTGCGTGGCTTATCGCTATCAGTAGTCACTGTCTCACTACACTACCTGCCAATATATCTGCGTTCAATAGTTACATGCGGCAAAACGCATACTACCGTGACTTGAAGTGCATCTGCGAAGATTTGTTGCCGTGTTTTTGTTACGTAACAAAGGACATTAGTAGAACAATTCGCTCGCGAGTTTCGCAACCTGCCTCTGCAGGCAAAGAAGCGGATTTAGTGAACTACAAGCTCATAACTACATGTTACCAAAACAGTGAACCTGACTTCTGTGCAGTGTGAGTGTCATATCGGCAAATAAACTGTCATTGCAAGAATTAACCCAACTAATCAGAATTAAACTGCTGATTTCACGTTTTCCAGACATTTTTCCTTTTCAGCCCCAACTTCCAGGTGGGGCAAATGTCCATTTTGCCCCCCCTGCGGACGCCCATGACCTGGACATCTAAAGAAACAAATTCAGCAACGCGAAATCAGCTTATTGTGAGGCTGTTCGGGTAATTACGAAGGTTCATCAAAATTACTGTAAATTTTGCGTTGATGTAAAATCTTGGAATCTTTCTTTCAATTTTGAACTTCAGTTCGAAAGAGAAGGACAATAACATAGATTCTTTTCATTACTGCTAGCATCATAAGCATAGGAGACGAGGACTGGACAGAATCCAGCCCCTAGCAGTAGAAAATGTGTAAAAATTTAGAAGAATAACAGCATGATTATAGAATTTCCGGACAAGGAATTGAGCTTTTCAAGGTAAATACCAAAAGCTGGGGAGAGAGAGGAATATGACCCTTACAGAATTAGATGCGGAAATTTATATATAGTCAAATGGGAGAGCATACTTTGAAAACAATCAGAAGCCGACATTTTAGGATCATCTCCTGGTTCGATGAAAACAGGTGACCTATTATATACCCTTGATTCCATTTTTTGCAAAAAGTATGAAAACAATGTCAATTTCCAGAAGATACAACACCATTTGCAACAGGAACCTAGTGTTTCGCTTAGAGGGTCCAAGCGTCAAGCATGAAAAGCATCACACTGTTTCAATAAGCAACATTAGAGATCACCAGACGAGGTTACTCCAACACCTTGAGAGCCGGTGTACGATAAATTCGTACCTGGATTTTGGCCTAATATCAGCAGTTTTTGGTTGCTTTACCAACGCCATAGCTCCTCCGCCGATTGCGCTAGAGAGCTGTGCAAAGTCTCAAAAGATTCGGCAAGTCTTCTTATCTGCAGGGGGGTTGCAGACTTTTTGTGAGTGACGTCATAACTGAAGTAGTTTTTGGGCCATTTTGGCTCATATTTCCTGGCCTAGGGCCCAACCTCTAGGCCAAAGTATTTCGCTGAAATTTTCATTGGAAACTAGGCATGAGTCCGAGAGTTTTGAGCATTTGATCGACTTTCTAGCGTTTCTGGTTCAAAAGTTATGATTTAAAATAAACAAATTAATTAATTATCGAATTATGGGATTAATCAAATATTTTGTTTGTTTTAGATCATAACTTTTGAACCCGAAACCCCAGTAGGTCATCCGAAGTGTCAAATGACTCGGATTATAGCCTAGTTTCAAAAAAAATTCTGCGAAATACTATCATTTAACGGTTTGGGCCCAGGGCTAGGTGAAGTGAGCCAAGGTGGCCTAAAAGTCCTCCACTTTGACGTCAGTCACAAAAAATCCGCAACACCCAACCAAAAATTTTTTTTACATTGCAAACTACAAGACTTTCCGAGTCTTTCGAGCGTTTGAACAGCTCTCTACCAACTTCGGCACCAGAGCTTAGGCCAATCTACCTTGAGGAGTTGGTAATTCTGCGTTCGTGCACGGCTCGGCTCCTGGGCGCAATAAAGCAAACAAAGAATTGTGCGCGGCTACCCCTGGCAAATCAGTGTTGATTGACCTTTACGCTCGCGCAAAGCCACGTGCGATCCGGCTTATATGGCCGCGGAGTCCACCAAACATACGGGATGCGAAAGAATTGATTTGTTTAATTTTCGTGGCACGTGGATATAATATTCGTAGCTCACATCCTGTTCGTGGTGAATCGCGAAGTCAACGCTGTGCCTACCGAGCGGCTGCAACCAGTAGTGGTCTTGGTGAGTGTGCAGGCAGTAGCGGACACAGGCTGATTTGGTGGGGTGGAAGCGATGTCGATTTGCAATGAACCCAATGCTTCATAGGACCATATTGCGTAAATCAATCACTTTCGTATACGTACATTTACGAGGAAATAGAAACATTGAAATAAGTCAAAGCTTGGTTTAAATTAGAAGAAGCTTGAGTGATAAAACTGGTCAAACTTTAACACTGCACCGCTACGGAACCAATAAGCAATGCGGCACATAACAGCGATCTGACGTAGTCACTGGTGGCGGCGCAGGTGCATCGAGGACTCGAGATAAACAGTTCAGGTGACGACATAATACTTATTCTCATTGTAGGTTACTTTTGTTACAGCACAATTACCGGTGGCAGTGGCGAGCTAATGCAGTAGTGTTGTTTGACTTGTATGTTGCAGCAAGTTTGCGTGTAGTCACTTGGATGCGGTTTAGATCAGTGCTCTTTAAATGGGGAACCTTACAGTTTTAATTGTCGTTTGGAATAGTCTGCAACACCCATAGTAATTTGTGTATAACATTTGTTATTGCATGTAATTTTGATGAAATAATAACAAGAAGCTGGTTGATTCTGTTTATTTTGCAACCGAAAGTAAGAGAACGAAAAGAAACAAACAATTCGTAATGAGTGAAAGCACGAAAGTAACAAAAAGCGAAAACGAGAAAGCGCGATCATTCATGGGCATCCGCAGAAATTTTTCCAGGGGGGGAAAGGGCAACATTTTGTTTATCATTTTCAAATTGCTGACGATCAGTGTCCCCTCTAAAATAATTTTACACTGAGCAAATCTTTGTTTTAGTGAGAATGATTATTTTAGGGCTGAGTAAGTGAAGTTTTCAATGAATTACACACTTTGTGAATTATACAATAAATATACAATCTTATCAAAATACGAACAAAATACACATTTCATTCAAATAGCTCCTTGTTTTCGGTGGAGTTTATATTGTTTTGGAATGTTCCAAGTACGCGAGAATGAGATTTTACTGCGCAACAGTTCTGGTGGTCCTGAGTATTTACGCACCATACGCACCATAGAGGGAACAATGCCGACGATGCAATGCAAATGGACGTTCACAAAACGCTTTATCTTTTCTACACTACAAAGGGAATGCCTCATGTTGCGGTAACGATCACCTAAAACGCTTTGTTGGCAACAATAGCCAGGTATATTAGTATTACGACAATTTCCACAATAGGCTATCTGCAGATTTTCAACGCAGGGAATTTCTTTTCAAGTAAGCATTGCCATGATTTGTAAAGAAAGAAGCATTGGATTGCCATGGTTTTCAACGAAACCACAAATCATGACTTTATTTTACTTAGCAAGCAGGGACTCACCCAGCTGATATATTCCATTCCAACTGAACATGTTTTTGAAAATTTCGGGGGAAATTGCCCGATTGCTCTCCCTGATTGCGGGATCAGCTAGCAAGACTTGTCAGTATCACTTAGAACAGTGGTTCTCAAACATTTATGAGCCGTGGCCCCCTTCAGGAGACTCTCAACACTTGTGGCTCCCTGCTCATCAATAAAAATACCTAGTTTTGGCCTCTGCCTCTGCTCGTGCCCCCTGCTCGGCCTCTGCACGTGGCCCCCAAGGGGGACGAGGGCCCCGTTTGAGAAACCCTGACTTAGATAGCTGCAAACGTCTGGGATCTCGTCCAACGCGATCAATAAAACCTTGCTACACAAACCGGACAACATGTACGTGCACACGACTACGGACAAACTTACTACAATTAGAACACCAAGCAGGTTTTGCAAAATTNACCAGATGAATTANGAAAACTCGCCACAGAAAATATAGCTATGCACTCAGTATTCACTCAGATGTCAGAATTAAACCTTATGACGTATTCCCACCAGCCTGCATAGATGTATTCTTCTACTGTAACAAGCCACGTAAGTTTATACTGCATGAAAAGAAACCTGCGTAAGTGTAGTTTGACACTCAGGCACACCAGTCCCGTCGCCACGGCATTTTGGGGCTTAGCACCCCAAACAAACTTCCAAGCCCCCCAAATTGAAATATGAAACACTGTAAATTAATGGACTTTTTGTCAAATTTGAACGTCAAGCCCCCTGCACGAATATAAAGCAACCCTGCGCACAAACGCAATGTCCCCCTGTTGACGACTTTCTGGCGACGGTTCTGAGGCACATTGGTCACACTCGCACTAATAATGGATTTTTTAAACTTACGGAAGCATTGCTATAGACTCACTCATGCTTCTTTTCACAAAGTATAAATGTACGTGGCTTACCGCTATCAGCATGTCACTGTCTCGCTGCATTACCTGCCAAGATGTCTGCGTTCAACAGTCTCATGCAAGAAAACGCCTGCCACCGTAATATAAAGTGAACCTTTGCAGATTAGTTGCCATGTCATTGCCACGCAATTAAGACCAACAGTAGAACAATCCGCTTGCGACTTTCGCAACCCACCTCTGCAGGCACAGGACGGGACATGAGTGAACCGCAAGCTCATCACTGCATGACACTATAACTGTGAACCTGACTCTTGTGCAGTGTGAGTTTCATACCGGCAAAAAAACTGTCATTGCAAGAATCAAATCAATTAATCGGAATTAAGATTCCGGCTTCAGGCTTTTCGAGAAATATTTGGTTCTTAAACCCAAT
>JGI24158J21664_10003502_pt1 | contig 19724 bp, 10 predicted proteins | sample Ectturendosymbi3_FD_21664 | JGI IMG/M metagenome (IMG submission 21664) | reverse complement strand
GCCTTGTCTTCCCACCTTTCAGTGTTTTCAAAGTTGTGTATCATGAACACCCTTTGCATTTTCTCCTTCTGCTATGTCAGTCATGCCGTAGTCTCAGGAACATATCCTTCGGTGGCCATATCTTAGGCTTGATCAAAAGTGCTTATCACGGTTGGCTGAGTATGATGACGTCATCAGAGGGCCTCCCTTTGTAGTCTTGCCTCGGGCCCCCCTAACCTTAAAACCACCACTGTTAAGGGGCAATATTTTTGTTTTATTATATGTTTCAAACATATTTTTCTGGACACAACAAAATTTGGTTGCACTGCCCCCGAGGCTACGGGCCTGTTCAGCATGCAATTGCCCTTTTGAGTTTGTAAGACATCAATGACACAAACATGCAACTCTATGAATAATAAGAAGGAAATGAATTTCTGTTTGTCATGCACTGAGAACCATGCTTGCTTTTTTATTTTGGCCAGTTTTCCAGAATACTTTATATGAAATAGTGAAAGCTTCATTTTACTCACTTTGTGCTCCCTTTGGAGGGTGAGGGGGTCTGCGTGCGCCTCTCTCCGCCTACTTTAAGACGCAGGCCACGCGGCTACATTCGCAGTGAATGCTGCACTGGTGGCAGGCCAGTGGTATCACTGTGCGTAAATCTTTCCTTGCACACACCCATTAGCGCTGAGGACTGCTTTTAAAGGCTACGTTGTGACCCGACCGGGAATCGAACCCTTCCCACCAGCTTTGGTGACACCAGCTCTATCCAACTACTTTGCCGGTGTCAAGCGAAATTTCTGACTTGCGAAATTTCTGACTTTACGCCATGTGCGCATGCACAGAGTGCCATTTTGCATATTAAATACGCTCAGAAAACTGATGATTAGGGCTCAGGATTTAGTGTTTTGGTAAGTGTGTAGGGTTAGGGTTAGCTTAGGGTTAGAAAAAGAAAAATAATTGAGGTCTAAGACTGAGTCCAATACTTTTCAGTGGTTATACTTATTCCCGTACTGTAGTTTGTTGTGGATGTCTGACATCTAACCAAAAAGTTTTAATTTACACAACACGCATCAAAAAAGTAAACACCAAACTTTCATCATTTACTCTGAGAAGTAAAATAACTGGCAAACAATAATAGGTCAGAAATTTCGCAGAGGTCAGAAATTTTGCTTGACACCGGTCCTGAATACTTTATTTCCAAGTTGAATCGTCAACAAATTCCCTTTGTGTGATGATGTAATGGGCCCAGGGTTGTCGCCAGTTGGGGACTGTTTTTGCCAAGATCCCTTCGTGATTGACCCCCTTGCTAAGTTACGTGATGGCATTTTTAGTATTTCGCTGATAGGGCTCCTGTTTGGCCTTGATTGGGTTTTCTTATTGCCCAGACTTCAACCCAGGGCCGCAAACAGCTGATATTTTTGGTGGGGGAAATTATTGCGATTTGCTGTTGTTTCTAAACACTAAGCATGTTTTTGAAAATTTCGGGGGAAGCGATTGCCCTGTTGCCCCCCTAGTTGCGGACCTGCTTCAACCGAAACTTGGCGACGCGCCTGAATGTGACATCGACAGCATGTTGGAATTGCGCTGCGAACGGCTGTGCCGTCGCGAATGAGTTCAGACACCTTGGGCCAAATCTTCCTGAAGTCGGCAAGATGCAGTTGGCTAATTTTAAGCTGGTAATCTCGCATACACGTCTCCCAGTTGACAATTTTCTTACAGCAATTACCAGCAGACGCATTGCTTTCCGTTTTGGTATAAAGTGCCACTTAAGAGAGATGCACAAAAAAACGAAAAGTAATTTGCCCGGTTTGTCAAGCTTTCATGTCAATTTGTCAATTTATCTGCATAACGAACATAGCATAATTGGCGGGGATCTTTCATCTTTTAAATTGCTCTGTAAGCACAATAGCAGAAGATATCGAGGAAACTATTTGCAATATAGATGCTCATTTTTCTTAATTGAATTTTTTATGCATGCTGGAGTCAGGTAATTAAACATAAATCGCTTCAAGTACTTAAACTTTGTTTTGGTCTCAACTTCGTTACGTGTTTGTATCTCCTGTCTTGGTATGAAACTTTTGAAATGCTGAGTGCGATTTCGGCAAAGGTTGAACTTTGTTTGTTTAAAGACGCACGCTGCGGCACAACTGTTCAATCTGTTCTTGTTTAACGTCGTATTCATCGGAGGTAAACCCAACATCAACCAGCGTGCGGTCATACTGCGAGCAAACCTACTTCTCTTTGACATGACGACACGCTATCAGTTGCAACGCAGCGTCATGCAAGATCTGTCAAGAGCTGCGAGTGCGTATTTGAATCTAAGTTTTGTGTCACTAGTGGTGCAGAACACGACCACCGAGTTGCGAAGATCAAGTGAAACCACTTTGGTCGGTGGAAGATACAGGAGGTGCTGACAACATTGCTTAAACAATTAACATAAAAAGTAACTCATTACTTTTATTTTTCAGTAACAACTTTAGATTTCAACGTTAAAAGATTTAATTAAATTTCGGTAACCCTATGCTCACTCGCTTTGCAAACATCTAATTTTGAACTTAAATGCTGCCCTGCCACTGGGTTCAGAGCTTTATTCGGTCTAAATTTGGTAAATCCTAACCGTGATACAATAAACCACGCATATTTTGATGAAACATTTTATTTACAGCCGATCTAACAGAAAGATCGTACAAAGGCTGAAGATACTGGCGCGGTTTTAATGAGATGCATTTGTCATTGCTAGCTCGACAGAAATTGCAGCAAGTGAGATACACACGCTGAGGAAAAAAAAACAAAGTGAAAAATGTGCGCTAATGAGTTTCCGCACAATATAACAAACAAGGCTTTTTGCTCAGCCCTCGGCTAAACTTAAATGGTGCATTTTAAAGGCATATTTTCTCTCTGAGACAAAAGGCAACGTGTAGAGAAAATCAATGAAACGTTAGAGTTGAGTGTGAAGAATTGTGATTGGTGCAAACGTGTTAAGCTGCTTAACGCTTCGTGAAAATGATGACTGTGCAAAATTCACACCCGCAGTGAAACAGCAAACGCACAGTACGTTCGCGGCAAATAGAAGTTATGAAGCAAAAGTCATATAGCAGGAAATTTCGTTTTGGTGATTACCGCGGTACCGCCTTAACTTAAGAACACTTCCGGATGAAAGTTGAAAACAAACTCTGTTTTGTAGATTTTGTTAAGTTACAACACTTGGCAAAGATTGGTGAAATTACTTCGCATCATTAATCATTTGCGTTTTGCAGCTTAGGCAATTGCAGTCAGTGTGCCTCCAAGCAAACTGTTTGAAGAGACCTCGAAATAAAGTTGGAGAACTGCCAGAGTTTGGCAAAGCGTCAACAAATGACTGCACAAGTTACCTAATGTCAGGGTAACTTCTCCCTAGACAAGCATTTGCACCTCGACAATTCTCTGAGCATGTTTCGATTACATTTTCGCAAATTCGTATCGTCTAATTGCCGTGCTCCACTGCCTGTCATCGCTACATGTTCCTGATCAACGCTCGAGCTCAAGACGAAGCTAACGGCTGGTGAACGCGTCACGGGTGGGATAAAGTGAATACGATGTACGGACACGACGATTATAATAAAAACACCTTCATGGAAGCGAGCAAGCTGGTAATAAAACGCATGGTCAGGTAAACGAAAAACGTCATTGAGATGCATTCAGAAGCTGATTGCGCGAAAAATGTTCGCAAAACGTTCCTTCCAATCAGGGTTTGAAACAGGCAATAAATTGCTTCGAGGTCGCATGTGTTGAGGGCTTTGCTAAAACTGGGTGAAATGATGAAATCATGCTGGTGACTGACAATACTGCGCTAGACGATCGTGACATGCATTGCAGACAAGTGACGACATACCACGTTCAATCGTTTCTATCGATACCAGTGGCGGATCCGGGGAGGGCGATTGGGGCGATCTCCTCCCTAAAACCTACGAAAGTAACTTTATTCACCATGATTTTGTACAATTCGGAAAACAACATTCGCGATACAAGGCCATTTTGCCGCCTACTGTTTTGTCAGAGCAGTGTTGTGAATTATACTTCATCCCTCTTACAGTAGTGAACTCGCAATGAGATTTAACTACCAGATATTACTGGAATCGTCCCTCCCTAACCTTACTGGCTGGATCCACCCCTGATCGATACGCTTAAAGTACAAGGAGACTGAACAACCCAAGCATCAAGTGCAGGCGTCTGGAAACGAACCCAATTTGCAGACCATACCAAGTAGGTTAGATAATAATTTTCGAGACGACGCACGGTTAACCCCAAGCATTGCAACACATCAGCATGTAAAACTGTACCCAACAAAAAGAACACCCTGCCAAACAACAAGTTCAAATGACTTGCGGATAACGTGAAGGATATGACTTGGAGCGATTTAGTACAAGCGCAAAGCAGAAAACAATACATACCCTCATCATTTTAAATCAAGTGCCAAGTCATGCGTAAAATCAGTTGCACTTTCGTTTTGTTTTTCTTTTATGGAAGGTATGAATGCTATGGATGTCGAAGGTTTTCGATTTTTCTGGTTGCTTGTGGCGCTTTAATTTTAACAGAGCCACTTGATGAATCGTCTTTCTACCAGCAAATTATATTCCTATCATCTAAATCGGTTTTCTGTCAACGCAAATTACAAACCAATCGACGTTTGCGTGATTGCAAAAGAGCTAACAGCTACGTTTTTATGCTGAGTAAGCACATCTTTTTTATGTTGAGTAAGCACACAGCAAAAAGCGTTTGCTGACTGAGTGTGTTGCAGTGTTCGGGGAGTAGTTCTCATCGAATAATAGTGAGTACGGGTGGTACGGTTCTCGACGACGGTGGCACTACGCGCACGCACCTGCTTATCGCAAGCTACATGTTAAAAGCCGCTTAATCAGGTGAAGAGCGAAGTGCTTGACAACGATAACGGATCATGATCGATAAGCGATTAACGTAAATGTTTATCTTTACGAACAGTCGTGCTTGAAATGTTGCAAGGTACTTTTTTGAAAGGATTTCCCAAACGTGTTGGTTAAATTTGTGATCAACGGTTTGCGCCCGAGATTTCTGAAAAGGGAGATAAAATCCGACCCGGGCGTAGGTTGCGTCATTAGCTATTCCTGAGAAAGATCGGAATGAGAATGAGATCAAGCCGGTCTCGATGACGTGCTGCTGCTGCTGTTCACGTTTCGTTCGAGCCAGACTGCCCTCCAGCGGTGATCTTCTCTACGTCTGGCGGAGGCTTGAGTCGGTGCCAGCGAGCCTGAGGCCTGTTGCCCATCAGGTCTCTCCAGTGCTCGAATTCGGCCCCGCTTGAGTGAGGACCGATTTCAAAATATCCAATCTCCTCCTTTCTATCTGCTCGGCTGGCCTTGTCTCTGACAAAAGGCAGGCGAAAAGATAATACTGGCCTGATTGTCGCTTACATTTCAAGAGGAGCAACATTGTTACAGTGTCGGGCATAAGCATAAGAGTTGATCTTATTTCATGAAATATGACTTTCTTAACCAAAGATTAAAAGTTTAACATCTAGGCCAGGGGTGGGGAACCTGCGGCCCGCGTAAACACTTGATATGGCCCGCAACATAATTTTCCTTACCCAAGTTAGAGTACAACATCTCTTCAAAACGAGGCACCATGATAAGCAAGTAGTTAGATAGTAAGCCAAGAGAAGTCGTTCTTCCTCATAGTTAGATAAAGGCAAAATGTGTGGATAAAATCAATTGATTTTGCGGCCCGCCAGCGATAATGCACATTTTATGCGGCCCGTGATAGTAAATAGGTTTCCCACCCCTGATCTAGGAAACAAACGAAAAGAAAACAAATACGTAAACTTGCATCAGCAACATCACGCTACACTTAAGGGAAAGCGCAGGTAACTTTTTTTAGCTCAACGCAGGTGTTTTTGGTTATCCCTGTATCTACATCATATAACGTAGGAAAATATCACTGCAAAGAATACACGTGTAATGGTCGTTTTTTACTGTATGAATCTCAAATCCAAGCAAGTTGTTGCCCTTGCACATCAGATGCTCCCTTACTAATCCTGTGTATCATGATGTTTTGCTAAAATAGACGCGACACAGTCTACCGAGAGCAACCGCCTAAGAAAGTTCCCACATGTCCATAATATAGAATAGGGTATATACGGACTGTGACCCGACAGCATTATTTCCTCAGTGGATAATATCTTTGATCACGTCCGGAAGAAAACGACTTTAATCTGTAATGCAAGCTGTGCCTTGCTAAAGTCATTGGGCGGAAAAGAGCTTTAACTTCAATGAACAAATGTTGTAAACAAAAATTTTTGCTTGGAAATATTCGTCATTTGTTTTTGCCCAGTGTGGAATCGCAAGAATTCATTTCAAGGTTGTGCTCATCCGGAAACTATCATAATCTAACGATTTTGTTTTGTGCTGCAGAACTATACTTGATAGAAATGTCTGAGAAGAGACTTTTGCGCCTAAACGATTGATCACTGGGGTTGTCTAGTACTAGATGTTTTTCCTCTGTGGTGGTTGGAAGAACTCTTTTTTTCACAAACTAATCATTGTATCAACAAACGTTTCATAATCAGTTTCGAAAATTGATTTTGGTTCATTTTGAAACAACGCAAGCAGACATGGCGTCATGGTCCACTTATGTCAAACAGAGCGTTTACGGCCACATACCATTGGTTAAGCGCATAAATGTAAGATGTAGGTGCGTACCTTGCTTCTGATTTATAATGGAAATAACGTACGCACCTATATTGTCGACAGGTTAATAAAGCGCGCGGCAAACACTGAAAAACTTTTCTCATTTCTACTGTCACAAGCGGCGGAAATTCTCTTACGTTAGTAAAGTTGCGTATAGATGGGATGCTTATTATAATTACAAACACGCAGTGTGGTCTCGACAAGCTTATAAGCAGCCGCTGCTTAAATCAAAAGGGCAGACCAATTACGGATTTACGCTATGAAAACTATTCGTGCCCTGCTGGTCATTACAAGCAGACAGCACTGTCAATCACCCGGCATATTTCTGTGAAGTAATATGTTATGATTGCTGGTTGGTTGTATTTTTCACACTCGTTACAAAGCGCTCTCACTGAAGTTTCTCGTAACAACCCGGCGCCAGCAGCGGTTGACTTTATTAGAAATCGTCGATTTGCAGCAGGACGGGTTCTTGGAGACGTTGGCATTAATACGAGAGGCCTAAGCATTACGATGCCGGTTGCTATAAACCACAGGGTTAGCACGACGCGTGGGTCTGAGGCAAGATCATGAGAACCGAGCAACTAATCGGATTATTTTTGGCAACTCTGAAGTGAGAGCAGGCTTTAGACGTGATTTTCATTTACCGCTACCTGTTTTCTTACTTAAACTGCAACAGTTTTTTGGGCTAACCTTATTGCGCTCACAGGCGGACCTATTTTAATGTACAGCTCTGTTTCATGTAGTGCGGGTCTTTAGATCTTGGAACTTTATGACGGAATGAAATGTACCCAAATCTGCGGCGAAAAAATTTAGCGACGGAGTAAGCTAGTTATGTCGTCACAAAGCAGCATCGGGTCATGTCGATGAACGAGCCTGGCTGGGGTAACTTAGTGTAAGCTCAATGCTGCTGCAAATACTATCTGTCAGATCATGAACTGAAGTTTACTGTTCAAATGCAAAGCGTTAGATTTGCAATGATCTCACCGAAACATCGAGTTGTATATTAACGAAATTAACAAACAAGAAATACACAGATTAATATACACCTATGTAAACGAGCCATGGTGTCGTAAGCCAATAGCAAGGCATAAGAGTATGACGTAAATTCTACAGTACTGTTCAGCGTGAATTTTCAAGTAAAAGCTGCGAAAGTTTAATTCCAAAGGTTGAATCAGTCAAAGGTTTGCAAATTGTAATCCACAGACATCCGAAGAATCGAAAATGGAGCAAGTGTTTGAGAAACAGTTAAACCCGGGGGCCTATGTACTTTCCTGCTGAAAGATCATGTTTCACACAGTTAAAGCAAAGGCAGTCACAGTCACTAAGTTAATATTTTAACTTGTGAAAAGAATTGTCTTTAACTCGATTTTAAACATGTGAAAACAGTTGATTTCATGCTCTTCTCAGTACTGAACTGAAAATCATGAATATTTTGATGTGTAGAATAAATGTGAAAAATTTCTACTGGGACATGACAGAATCCTTGCACACTGTACTGCCACAATAGTTGTCCAAACGCCTGAAGTGCGCACTTGGTGGTGCCAAAGCATTCTAATCATGCTACATCGCTGCTCAGCACCAGATGCTAAGTTGCTAGCTCTAAAACCATTCGGCAACTCACCCCAAAACCTCGGTCCTGGTTGTGTGTTTCTAACGAGACGTTTGGATGAACTTATAGTCTGACTTCTCTCACGTGCTGTTTCATGAAAGTCAAGTTTTCATCTTAATCAGCTTTCTGTAAATGAGTCTGGGGAAGCTGACCAGGAATAAATGAATTCATTTAAGCGTTGAAAGTTCAATCTAGTAGGATGACATGGTTATAGCCGTTGGATGTAAAATCATGTTGGAAGACAAGTGGTTATTGTTCAATTGTTTTTTTTTTCAATTGTCACATCTCTTTCAACCCAATTATTTCCTGTTCCTTACCTGACCAACTAAAGAAGTCATCACCAAACGTTTTCCCAATTTTTATAAAATTTTTTTCAAATTCAGATTTTTGCAACAATCTGCAAATTTCAAAAGCACTTTTGCCGACTTTTACCAAACTGTTTTCCACTTTCAACCTCTTTTATCGCAATTTTTACCCAAATTTTTTGTTTCCTTTTAAATGTTTTGGCAACAGTAAGCATTTGCGTTCCTACACCTACGGCTGTCGACACGAATTAAGAGATTTTAATGCAGACGGAAAACGAAGGTTTCAAGAAACAAAAAATTTAACATTACGTGTTTGTTAGTAGATACTGAAGGACAGTTTTCACAGACCTACTGCCTGCTGCAGTATATATTTGAGCGCAGGCACACAGACGCTGCGGTACCATTTACAAGTGTAACGCCCAACTTGTAGCCGTCCGATGTGTTCTTACCCGCTTTCATGGACCACGCAGAACTGAATTTCCACCTGCGGTAGGACATCTGGCGGCACAATGAAGGTGATCACGTTGTTGTAGGTTGGATTCGAGGTTTGCCTTTTGGTCGAGGTTTTCTTCTTTTTTAGCAAACCTCCTTCGTGGAACGTTGCGACTCGTACGTAAGGATCTGCAGCAAGAGGATCAGTTGCAAGCCTCGTAAAAACAACATCGCTTCTTCGCTCGCTACTCGCACCGCGTTGGAAGAGATAACAAAGACTGTGATAGAATTCTGCTGCTTTTCAGCCACAAAATAGAAATGCCACTAATGCCACAATGCTACTCATGTTAAAAAATGTTGTCGCCATTCAAAAGCTAAACAAACAAGTTTCTCGTCTGAACTTTGATCGTAAATACTTCGCCACTCTAATGAAGCGCCAAATCTTGATGATAAAATCGATGTGTCCTTCACATTTCCGATTTACTACACAACACAGCAGACAGATTTTATTTTAACCACCACGCGTTTCGACTGCATGTGCAATTTTTGTTACGTAAGAACGTTCCGCGTGACAGATAGACCCATTCACCAACTACATCATCGAGTACAACGACCCCTGTTTTTCACTACTTTGCATAAACGTCTCTCTCTTTCATGATCTGTGTTAGCGGAATTTACGCATATTTTTCTCTATGCAAACATTTATTATTGTCTTGCTTTACAGACCTATGTTTGATATTTAAAAAATTTCTTGGGTGGAATTTTTCTTTTTGATTCTTTCACTATAGTTTGTTAAGAAGTAACTATAGCGGTAGTCTTCTAACAATAGCGGAACTTGTCATTGTTACGTCATTACTTGTACTGCAGTGATGTAATCACTGTTGAGAAGATGCGTCGACACATAAAACGTTTTTGTCGAGATAGGTCCTCACTCACTTCCTGTGCACTGGTAAAGTGCAAATGTGAATGCAGAAGTGGTTTACTCTGTTACAAGCGGTTACCTTGATACAAGCGACGTACCTGGAAGTATTTTTTCATCGTCTGGCCCAATCTTCACCAGATTTCTTGCTTTTAGCAGAACAACAACCAGTTTTTCAACGCTGGGAAAGTAACCAATCCTCAAGAGAACGTCTCCATACTTTCCTTCAGGTTCCTGGAAACAAGTTAGCGATGCAGATGTACAAAAATTTTGAATGATTTTAAGAGTGTTGATCCCTGGTTGAATGTGAACTGCGAGTCCACAAAAATGTTGACCCTGTATTGTGATGTTTCGTAACCACATGACGATATTTTTTTAAGAAATGGCAATTTTCTCAGCAATGGCACAGCAAAAGATCTTGGGATCACCTGGTCGAACTGCAGTATTTGTGTTATTGTACCATGCGTTAAATCTATCAACGTTGGTACAGGAAAAAAACTAACCTTACACTTAACGAAGAGAAGCAATAAAAAACAGACACAAAAAACAAACTAACGCATAGACAGATAGAGGAAACGACAATGTTCCGATCAGCGTTAGTTATTTAGTGAAATTTAGAACACAAGCTTGGTGTTTGATAGATTTAACGATTTCGCATATTGTAACAAGCTCTCAGGTTGCGATTGCCTACATCAGTGGTTCCCTATCTTTATCCCGCGGCAAACTCCCTGTGGATACCAATGTCTGATGAAACCCTAATTTTTCGAGACAGGATCTGATGCCAAACTATACTATGCTTCGTTGCCTTCGTATCACAGTGCTTTGTGAAATATCTAGGTCCTATTGTGATACTGTAAAGATTCCAACAAATAAATGCATTTATTCAGAAACTTCACAAATTCAAATCCCAGTAAGTATCTATCACATCCCGGCCGGTGAAAAGTTTGTTGCTCCTGTTTTGCCAAAGAGGTTAACCCAAAATGGCACAGATTCTGAGTTTATTCACTAAATTTCTTACTGTAAGCTCGTAAAACCCTCTCATCAAAACACCATGCTAAAAAAAGGAAGTCACTTCCTGTGCTGCAATCCTTGATCAGCCAAAAGCATTATCACATCAAAGACAAGGTGATGTCACATACTGTACATTAATACATTGCGCGGAAAGAAATATATGACCGAGTCCCCCCCTATGCCAAAGGCCTATACTCAGTTAGGCATTATGCGAGGTATATTTTTATTTCAACAAATGTATTACAGTTTTGACCTTCAGAAACGCGTTGCAACCTCCCTGGCATGGCCCCAAGGACCCCAGGGGGTGTCTGCACTTTGGTTTTGGAATCCCTGACCCACTACATTGTAGTCTTGAGCAAGAAAAATTTTCACGCACGAAAAAAAATCGAAATTTTCACGAAAAATTGTGCACTGCACAATTAAACATCGAGGCCTCCCGGTGCTGTGTTTTAACGCAGTGCTCGATCCAAGACCCACAGAAATATTTCAGTAACGAAAATCAAGAAGTGCCCCAAGCGTTCACTAACTTCCGAAACGTGGAACAAAGATTAGACAAAGCGACGGAAGTTAACAGGCTGGGACGTAAACGACTTCGCTTAGAGGCTTTTCGCAGAATAAGACACTTGATAATAGGCTGACGTTTTTTTTGTCAGAAAACCAGCCAAGCTATTTTCTTTTCAAAGCAACTGTATAGCTGATAACGTATGACCAAAGTCGGAGAAATACCATGAAATTTTATAGTCTAAAATGTGCGATACCAGGGAAGTCACAGTAATGAGAAGACAGTCTATCGAAAGAAATCCTTTCCCAGCAAAGAATCAGACACTATAAGATCTTACAACAAATAATAAAGGATATTTCTCACGCTTAACACCTAAAACCATGTCGAACTGAGTTGAAAAGAAGAGAACAACATTGTATTTGTGGTGAAGTTAAGAAGGAGCAGAAGTTTTTGTCTCCGCAGCTGCTCAAGCGAATCTCATGTGCAAGATGAAAAAATCACTATGAAGAAATGCCACATGCGCAACATGTGGCTTATAACGTAAGCGCAAAGACGTTGGAGAAGAGAGTCGTGTGACGTTTTAACCACAAGTCCGCTTTGTATTGACCTATGTTGGCCTCAACTCCTTTGGCATAGACCGGATAAAATAAGAATTAAACAAAAAAACAACAAAATATTTNGTTTTTTCTATTAAGCAGAGTAAAATGTTTATTCTTTCGTTTGTCGGATTTACCTCTACGTTTTCGGGTCGAAGTATCTTTCGCCACAAGTCGACCTTCGTCTCAAGATTGATTTCGTCGAGTCTTTGCACAACCGTTCCGAGGCACTCGTCACGTGCTTGTTCACGGTTGAAAAACTTCAGCTGCGAAAACAACCCAACATTTTGAAGAACTGATTTTGTTTCAGTGTTTGAACTCTGTGCCTGAACCAAGGAACACCTGGAATGCTGTCGCATGAAGTTCCATCCAGTTGGGAAAAAAATGCGAAAACAAGTTTTATGTTGCGTCCGAAAAATTTTGACCTGTCTCGGACTTTTTCTGTAACCAAATTTGCTTTATACGTAATCACCTCAGCTACCACGACATCTAACCCTATTTTAGGTAGTCTGGAAAAAATCTAGGTTTTGCAGAAACAATGATTCATGGAGCGCGGTTGTTTCACAGGTTGGCGTTTGAAGTACACAATAGATGTAGCGAAGTCTACAACAAGTATCTCCGGACCCAATCACTGTGGTCCCACACACAGAAAACAGGGTGTTTTATAAAGTTTGCAGAAGTTATGATTTATTTTAGAGGTTTCAATATAAAAGTTTTGCAAAAATACCTTGAAGTTCTTTATTGGCCTTCAGGCATTTTATTATTTTGATGTTGAAACGACCCAAGCTTGTTTTTATTTCCCTAGAACAGGGGTGAGCAATTAGCGGCCCGCGAAAGCATTCAGAAAAAATCTTCAATTCTGAGATTTCTTCCAACGTAGTATTTGTCAGCTTGTCTTGTCAGCCTCTATTTCCCCGCTAACTTGTCAGCTTCTATATCCATTAGAAGGTACGGCCCTCCACTAAACGCGGCCTTGCGAAAGTGACCCCCGAGCCAAATTAATTGCCCACCCCTGCTCTAGAGCTATGTCAGTGGGTGACCGTTACGATTTTTTTAGGTTTCTTCATATTGGAGTGGCCCTGGACGAAGAACTGAACTAGACGAAGCACTGAAGCTATCTGCACTTATTGTCTAGTTGCAGCCTATGAAACATATCGAACATCTTCATAAATAAACACTTCTATTTTGTGAAGTCGTTATGCAAAGGTCTATCACCTGAAGTGCCTTGTCTTTGAGTTGAGATTGGTGAACGACGAAAGAAAAGCTTTCTTGGAACACAGGGTTAACAGTTCTTTTGAAAACACGGCTCTCTTTTTCATGACCGCCAGGAATCACCGACACCATGACGTAGGATTCGCAAAAACCTTCAGAAAAGTAGAAGCAAAAATGAATGGTGTTGAAATCCGGCGTAGTTTCGAGTCAGCGGTTCTCCATTACTAGTCCGTAGTACAACTGTGTATCACGGATTGCTGCACACTAGCAACACGTGCAGGGCAACACTGAAACCAAGGTGATGCTGGCAGGTTGTCTCAGCGCAGAATAAAATGCGTTTAGAAGTTTTACGTCAAGGCCCAACGTAGTGCATCGATTTATGAAAATGCTGGCAGCCGACGAAATGTGCAACAGTTACGGCATGACGTCAGGTTTAACATCAGCATAGTGGTCAGCTGATTGGTAGCAATGTACAAGATTATAGATTATTGATAATGTGAAGAGTTGCTGTGCAGCAGGGTTTACGAATATCCAGAATTTATGATTTGCTCATTAAAACTGGACCTTGCCAAATCAGATAGCTATGGATTTTCCAGGCAAAAAGAATTGTTTTTCTTTTTTTCTTGATTTAACGAGTGTTTTTGGACCAAATGAACATTTTCCTATTGATTGGGCAATGTTTTTTTCCCTTAAATGGCCTTCAATTCTTTCTCCTGAAATTAGATATTTTAATATTTTTTCCGTTTAATAACTAAAGCTAGGTTTAGCCTAGCAACCGTACTATATATTTTTGCCCATTTACGGGTCAAGTACGGTCAAAAAAGCTCGGATTTTGTAAAGTAACAATGCAATATCATCAAACCTTTAGACATTTTCGCCAATTTCGGGCTTCTGCTTAACCGATTACCCTCTTACATTGATATATTGCACTGTGGTTGTGGAAACTGAGTTGCGATTATTTTCTGCCGATAAAACTATGAACAATTTAGAGTTTGATTTAAAATGGTTGGATGTTTGCCGTTTACAATTTCAAGTGATGGAGCCTAATAATGGGACTTAATACTTGGGGAAGGAATTAGACTTTAGACACCTTTAGGTTAAACTAAAATAATTCCGTGTTTAACGATCTCACCAGCAGTGCTGCAGAGCAAAACAAATGTTGAAAATCATTTAATTTTATTGCTTACACTGCTGCTTTGTTTGCAGATCGGGCTTTACGGTTGCGGATGAGGTGCGAGACCAAACTTCAAAATTCAGTCTGCGCTTGTGCCCAACATGCTCTTCTCGAAACCACATGGAGCAATAGTAATAGCAGCTATTGACGTTTCATGCAAACATATCGCAATCGTTTAAAAAATCTTAAAAAGCTCAACGCGGTGCCAAGACCAGTTTGTCTTATATGCCGATAAACTGGAACATTGAAACTTAGTAGAAATATTTTCCTGTCCAAAACAAAGGCAGTGCCTGTTGCCTTCTTGGTTGAATTGCTCGAAGTATTTGGTTCTATACGCTGCATATCGCACAAAAAACTGGTCTTGGTATCGCGTTGAGCAACCAGTTTATTGTATTTTACCAGCACGAAGTGAAACACAAAAAAAATTTTGTCTACAACGAAAGTATGCGAAATATGGTTAAATAAATACCGACGTTTTGGTGGCACATCAAGGCGTATAGGAAAGCCGGCCCTCCTTACGAAAAGCGGGAGAGTGACGTGCCCTCGCGTTTTCTCTTGCCTGCACTTGGTTATGAGTAGTAACCTACGTGCACGCGCAGTAGATTTCTTGTACAAAACTCTCATTCAGTACCGTTCAGTCGGCAAACCCTTCAATATCATGCATTAGCTTTGAAAGCTCTTTGACCAACTGAAAGGTTTCTTCTATTGTTAAATCCTCGCTACGTTCTCGCGTTTTCGGAAAAAGCAGCGTATTTTCTCTTGTTTTGCTTCCTCCGCGAAATCTCTCACTTTTTTCCTCCGTGGAGAAAAACAAGATTATGTTGGTCAAGTTTGGATGGTCATTTTCATGCATTGCCTTGGAAATTTGCACAAATGATTTTAAGTTGTCGCTTTTTCAGTGTGAACATGTATTCTTACGCGTTCTTATACAGTTGTTCTTTGCTACATCTTCCAAAGTTTATGCCAAAAAGTTCTGGTTCTTAACTTCTCTCAGTAGCTGGTTTTGAAATCGGAAAAGCTGCGGCAAAAAAGCATGCCCGGAAACCAGTTCTAACAAAAACGCCACTGTTCCCAAAATAGAGGCGCTAAAAGATTCTGCTTGTATCTGGGTTTGTAACAGCAAATCAGCAGGAAGTGAAAACCATCAGCGTTGACTTAACGTATTGCAGGGATCGGAGTTGTTGTACGCTCAACCCCTTGCGTGCTTTGAATTTGTTTAAACTGGTTATAATAACATCAGAAGCACAATTCCTTTGATAGGAAGTTACGAGGCATGAAACGCAGATCACTATCTTTTCGTACATTAACGTCAAAAGGTCTTACGGTCTTGTTCTGAAGACATGAGGTTTTTGGCGCGATTGATGTGAACCTTCAAGATATTGGAGTGTGCGTCGTGGTCGATTGAAAAGAACACTTGAGGAAGTCGCGGACCGCCTTCGGGTGATTGCGTTTCCTGCTTGAACAACACACACATAAAGACATGGCAAATATTGTCGACTGCCATAATGCTGGACAGTCTGAAAGTGCTCAAATAAAAAATTGTTATCGGTATAACAAAGATTCCTGCCGTCAAACTTTCATTACGAGAAACCTACAGAAAAAAAGGCCGTCATTAGCGATGAGGCTCTTGGGCTTCGAACACATTTGCAAAATGATGACAGCACCAGACATGCATTGGTCTACTCTAGTAAACACTTCAAACATATGAGGTGTATATACGTACCAGACATGGCTTTCAACCAGTCAGTGAGTATGTCGTCATCTAGAAAAACTTTAATTACGTAGACAGCTTCAGTTCCTAATTTTAAACTGCAGCTTAATCCAGGCATTAAAACCTCACTCTGCAGGCTGATGAAGCAGAGCTGTAAGTCGATTGGAGTTTCGGGTCGGGACGGGTTTTGGACCTGGCTCGGGTCAGGTTCAGGCTTAAGTTTGACAAAAAATTTTCGGGCCTGCATACAAATTTTTTTTGCAACGACGGACATTTTTGTCGCCAGTTACTGTTGAAGACATCGAGTTCATTAAATCTTCAATATAAAAGAATTAATTGTTAATTTTTTAGACATAGTTTTCTACGTCACGACTTTCCCGCAGTTACGCGTATGTTGACTCACTCGGTAAATCTGGCTTTCGGGCCTAAATCGGGTTTACAAGATATATGTCGGGCTCGGGTTGGGTTCAGGGTTCAAAATGAGGCCCGTTTACAACTCTACACTGAATTCCAGTACCTACTTAAGGTGATTCCAAACAATAACTATTATAATGTCACAGAGCATGTCAGTGTAACTACAACTAAAAGTTGTTTGAATATACGCAGATTCTGTTCGTGGTGCAACGGTTTTCAGGGCTGTGGAACTCATAGGATCGACGAAGCTTGTGCCGAGGTTTCCAGCTTTGCATCCATTCTTTCGGATGCGCCGCTTTGATGACTTTGGAAGTCGAGCGAAATATGGGCGCGTCCCATACAGCATGTTTCTGGCACGGGAAGTCGGGCCAGTGATGAATGGATTTAATTGCAAACGCGTTTCCGTAAAGCGTGCCATTATGTCGTCACGATGAAAAGGCGTTCTTGTTATGAAGCACTAAAAGCAGCACCTTTTTGTAACACTGCACCAACATATGCTGGATTTGCTAATGCTGTTTTAAGAGATGTTCCCGACAAGTTTATCTGTCAGCCTCGAGCAACACTTTTGTCACGTGAAGGTTTCTGGCGCAAGACAAAAAGCTCCACGTTTTGTGAATCACATTGCTTGCTAATACGAAAGACAAATTTTACCCACGAAGACATGCGTTTCTGACTCACCTTGGTCAATTATGTTTCTATTTTTAATCGTTAAAAGCAACTTTCGGTTCTGTGTAACAGAGAAAAAAACAAAAAGACTAGAGCAACCAAGAAAGGCTAAAACCATGTATTTTTTTCTGAAGATCAATAATGATTGATGAGTAACTTTAAATTTATTTTAATCTCAAAATTAAATCGTTTTGAAAAAATAAAAGTGTAAAAATAAGGATTTATAAAAACTGAAACACCGGACAGAAGATTTCTCACTCTTTTTCTGGACAAAAATTTGTGAACACCAAAGTTTAATTCTTTTCGCTTCGTTTCTAGACAGAAAACCGGCAGGAGATTGTTGATATGAAATAGCTATTTGCAGTGAATCCTCACATCCATTAAAGCGAACAGCTTCGGAAATACGAAACCTGAGGTAAACCTGAGGCCTGACTGAAAACATTTCAGCAGATCGATGCACTTGTTGGTGGTTCCTGGTGCACGGGCAGATTTGTGTGCAACCGAACTCTAGAAAGGTTCTGTCATAGCAATGCAGCTCAGGCCAGCTTTGCACCCATTCAACATACAGTAACTGACAGTCAAGACAAATGCGTTTATGAAAATGCCCGTGCACCCATTCAACATACAGTAACTGACAGTCGAGACTAGCGTTTATGAAAATGCGGTGTGATTCGTTGCCACACTTGGAACATTCCAGGAAGAAACTGCTGAACAAGACCGAAGCCAGCTGAAGCTGTCAGAACATAGCAATTAATTCTTTCTTATTATCGTCATGGTCGTGCTTCGCTTGCATGGACAATCCAAGTATCCTACACCAGGAATAGGGAGCCTATTTGCCATCCCGGACCACATATACTGTGGAACATCGCCGGCGGGCCGCAAAAATAAACAATTTTATGCTAAGATTTTTCCCTGGTCTTCCTAAGAAAAATAAAGGAAGAAATTTATGAGTAGCAAGAGATAATTCTCTTGACTTATGTATTGTTTAAGTATGTGCTTCTCATGGAGTTTGGTTTTGATGCGATTTTGTGTTATACCTGGGGTAACGAAAATTCTGATGCGGGCCATATTGAATGTTCACACGGGCCGCAGGTTTCCCCTCTCTGCTCTATACACTGCGCAATTTAGCAATTCCCAGCCTATCAACAGCAATCGTGCAGAGCCGTCTGAATCGGATTACTGTCCACAGCAGTCACAAGTTGATAAAGCAACTTTTCCGCAAATGCGTCTTTGAGCACACCACAAAGACAGGAAGAAAGGACGACAGGGTGTCTTACGATCAGATATAAATAAAGAGACGATAGGTTGTTTCTACCTGTTCCGAAACATCGAAAGAATAAAGCTTGGGATCAAATGCGTCTGGTTCGATCGGCTTGTTCATGTTGATCAGTTGCGTGCGTTCCGAATCTGCGAAAAGTGTCGCTGTTGAAAACACAAAATCGATCACCAGCAAGAAGATACAGTGCACGAAGATAACCAAGCAGTGTTTTACTGCTTTTACTTTACGGGATTAAATCGCAAACTTAGCACTTGCTACAGAGCAATGTCCACAAACCAGGAGTCTGCGGGCATCGTGAGGTTCGAGGGATACGTGGAGCAGGGATCCGCGAGTTTTGTCCTCCCTTACACGACAATTCACTGGTCAACAACATTTCGGTGTAGGGTAAGAGAACAATTGAAATAATAGATTGCATTACGAATCTGAAATAATCACTTTTCCGTCACCGCAGATTTTCTATATTCATTGCATTTTCTTAAGCTAAATAATTTGGAGATTGGCGGTTAGCAGATTTAATTAACGTACTCAATGGTTTGTAACTTGGAGAAGTTTGGAAACCACTGTTTTAAGGAGAGATTTCGGCGCTACCAGGTTGTAAAACCTGGCTAAGTTGTTGTTGATACCAAGCACTATGTATTTAGGCTCTTGTATTCAAAATATAGACGTAGCCAGGGGGGCAGGCCCCCCAAAATTTTTTTCGTTTTGACATATCGTCATTTTGTGCTTTGAGAGGCGCGGTATCCCAAACAAAATAGTATTATTCGCCTAAAATCAAACATTTTGACACCTCCAATTTTTCCCCCAAAACAATTTTGGGCTGGCTACGCCACTGTTCAAAACATTGAGATGTAATGATCCAGTGATGTTATATGTTCCTTCAACAATTTACTGTAGTCTACACCACCTTTTCCCAAGTTATGACAAGTGGTTACGCCTGAACATTCTTGGGACCATTTATTTTTCTCACATCCAAATGACTCTCCGCGCAAAACGTTCATTAAAATGATTGTAACTTATTGTTGTACCCAACAACTAAACATGCTCTTTAAAATTGCGGGGAGGGGAAATTGCCCGGCTGGCCCCTTTTGGTTGCGGGCCTGCTGACATGCATGTAGCCTAAGGTTGCCAGACGTCCTTGAGCGCCAAGAATTGTCCTTGAATTTGCTATCAAAACGCGTTTTGTCCTTGATTCTTGAAAAACATCTTGTTGTCCT
>JGI24158J21664_10003501_pt1 | contig 19724 bp, 15 predicted proteins | sample Ectturendosymbi3_FD_21664 | JGI IMG/M metagenome (IMG submission 21664) | reverse complement strand
GGGTTTATGAATTCATCTGAAAAGAATTATCACTTTAAGTAACTAATACAGCTGAAGGTCGGAGTCGGTCTGGAGTTGGAGTCGGATAATCGAAATTTCCAAGAGTCGGATGACGGGACTTCCGACTCCACAGCCCTGGTTGAAACTACATATTTATTCAATTGTTTCCCCTTATGTTGGAAAAGATGAGAGCAGGAGTGGTGATGTGAGTGTGCCAACTGACATAGTGATGAAACTTACACCTTTGTTCAAGAATGACCACAACGTAAGAAGTGACAATTACTACACATCTTTAGATTTTTGGTTGTGCCTGCAAAACAAGCTGGCTTGTTCGTAAGATTCTATTGAACTGTAGTGAAATACTAACAATCGGAAAGAAACTTGCAGCCTACATGACACCACCATTTTCAACTTAGCAGATACTGGTTAGTGTAAGTAGTCGAAATCCGTAAACATGCTACAGTAAATTCATTGCACTCGAATTCACTATTCCATCAGAGAATAACATGAAAAACAAACCCAAAACTATTTTTTTACAACGAAACTAAGGCATGAGTCAATATTGTTAAGCAAATGCGAAGATACTACTCTGTAAGCTGGAAGCAAGGCCATATTTTTTATAATGTAATAGACATGGCACTCCTAAACAGCTGGATTATTTACAAGCACAAACATTGGCAATTTCAGCATAAGTCCCAGAATGTTCATATACAGGGAGTGAGGGAAGAAATAATGAGGGTACTCCAAACCAAAGGCTACATATTGAAAGCTATGCAGCTGTTGCAGAGTGTGCTCTGACACTTGAAAAGCGCAAAACTTCTTCAGGCAAAGGTTGCAGAACCAGAACAAGAGAGATTTGCATGATATACAAAAAATTGAGCGGTAAATGTCATTCATTGATTTTTGTTGACAGTATCACAAAAACGTTTGGCGGGGAAGTCTAGGCCCATAGCCGGACTTTTTAGTTTGGAGGGGAAAAACACATTTTTAAGGGGTTAAGATTATTCTGTTTGTTGTATGTTTGAAACAATTTTCTGAGCATAAACCAATTTGCGAGGGCACTGCCTCCGAATGCCCCACTGTGGCTATGGAGCTGGGGAAGGCCAAAGCTTGTAAATGGGTTCTTACCAACTAGATGCATTGTCACCTCTTTGATGCAGAACGTAACAATTTTCTCCTTTTACCAGGGATGCCGAAACAGCAGGAGGTGCAGTGGAAAATTTAATGGCAATGGAAACTTTTCAAACGTTACCAATATGCTTGCTTCTGTTCAGTACAAGTGTTGACCTTAAAAATAATAACCATTCTGCATTTTCTGGGTGCGTGAATAACTATAGTAAATTTGTTTGAAGTCCATCTTGATAACCATGAAATTACCTATGATGCTGTTATAAAAAACAGCACCTCTGCCCCCCTTTTAAATCGAGCAGGGACACTGACCCTGTTTTCTTGTAGCCTTGTCTTCTACATTATTTTCTCCAAAATGTGGTAAACATGTTACTTCGTACCATCAAAATTTTTTGGTGAATTTTTTAACTTCTGCCTGATTTTTTGTAAACATGTCAAGTGTGGGGTGCAACTGCAAACCCATCTCGTACAACTATGAAACATCAAATCATTTTTCTACAGGTGTACCTTGGGCAATACGTAACTATGCCAACAGCTACAGAGTGCAGTTGCTGCAATGATTTATCAGAAGTCAATATGAAATAGGGAAAAATGTGGACTGCATAATAGTATATTCAGGATTTCATTATAACTCCCTCAAGATTGACGTTTTAGAAGGACACTAATTTGAATATCAAGAAGCAAATCGGCCACCCTTGGAAGATAAACTCATCCATGGGTACATGCAATTGTATTTGAAAAATATTGACATTTTAAATGTTTTGTCATTCTTCATAATAGTCTACATATTGAAATTCACGTAAAGCAGTATTGCAACATAACGTTTCCTTTTTTCTTCCAGGACCTATAGATACATAGCNTGCAGAAGATTGGTGCGATGGATTTGTAAGAGACTTGGCAAAAAAGAGAAGAGTTTTGCCTGCTTGCATTGTGTNTGAAATCAGGCNACGACTTGTCTCTGTGCGCTACTGTGGCTTCAAATATCCTACATAATTTTGAATAAACATGTGATGACATCAGAGCATTTGGTTGTTTTGTGTACTCAAGCAATAAGAAAGAAGTGCACCAAAATACGCAGGAGGCGTTGAATCNTTAAGCATGATGGCGCACCACTTCTTCCTTGCTAATCTGTTTCTCATGAGAAGACAGGGGAGGGGCTTTTGGTGAGCATCAACAGCTGCAGATGCANTGTAGGTGGGGTGCTGTTGTGGATGGATACAAACTTTTTCCAATAAATAGTTCACATATTATGAAAAAACAGAGATAGAAATGTGGTTAGGATAAATTTGGATGATGCCTTATGCACTAACGCAGTGGGTCCCAACCTTTTTAGGCTTGCGGCACCCTACAAAAGAGGAATGTAATTTGCGGCACATATAGTAGCAAACCCATAGCAATTTGGTTTGAGGTTTAGCAACAGGTTTAGCACATCTTTTCAATGATATGTTGAAAAACATATTAGCTTGCCACACCCCTGCGCATTGTAAATGGCACCTTGGTTGGCAACCACTGCACTAACATCACACCTGCGAAGGTTTACCGAAAGTCTGGGGAACTCTCGCAGCCTTTGCAACCCTTTGTGACGTTCTCTTTTTTGGTATGATGCCATGTACCTGTGCTCTCCACCATGAGTTGTTGCCTGCTCACTGTTCATTTTAATTGAAATGCAACACAGCCGGAAGAACCCTGCAAATATTTGCCTTTAAATCAAACCAAGCTCATATTTCTTATGTGTCATGACATGACTTAAAGCAGCTTACCTTGCTTCTATTTCAGTATGTTCATAATCATATGACAGCACTTTTCTCAATACGACAGCACTTTTCCCAAGCAGTAGATCTTCTCTATAGCTTTCTTTTTGATGAAGATGGTGTTTTACATTTTGGTTCAGGAATTACAGAGGGAACAGCATCAGGTTTACGTTTAAGTTGTAACTGAATATTCATGTTATATAGCCAACAGAGGCTGCAAATGCCCTACTTAAAACGAAATCAGAACCTTTGAAGTGTTTTTCACACACCCTTGAATGCTTAGTTAAACAATAATTATCTCTCCGACATTTGAAAATCCAGGCTTGTCTTAGCTTAGAGTTGTTTGGGAAAGTGAACATACAAACACTTTTGTCTTACCCACTTCTCATGCTACAAGTTTCAACAGAGTTCAACTATGTTAGTAGACTTTAATGCTTCAAAGTTATCATACCTGCAAGAACAAATCACAACAATTTGCAGCAACTAGCATTAACCTAGACATAAGACATTGTGTTGCAAGCTAGTAATAACACTGCAAGCATTAACAATTTGTTGAATGTCACAAATGCCAGAATAATGATGGAGTCTGATACATGAGCTGGCTACAGCTATGGTGTCATAATATATGGTTCTTTAAAGTATCTTGAGTCAAAATGCAACCTAGCATCGCACCCAAACAAACTAGTCATACTGCATGTAGTCACTAAACTGAGAAATACTTTAGCAATTCATTTTGAGAGTCTTACACTTCATCAACTTCTTAAACTTGCCATATACAGTAAGCTAAGCAACGTTTCTACAAACGTTGTGTCAATCTCACAAAAGATATTTACTTAAAACACATCGTTCCAGTAGTTTTGAAATTTTGAACATTGGTCATTTCATAACACTAAGTCACCTAAACAACAACAAAACAAATCCAACTAGCCTGCCAGGCAAACTTTTGGTCAGCAGTGTAGTCTGTTCCTGACTTGCCATTGAGGTTTGCACTAAGGCTAGGTCTAATAAACAAAACAAAGCAACACCAATGAAGTTTGTCGTTTCTGCACAAAATAGGTACCGTATAAACAATACTGTTTCCATTTTACTTTTCTGGGAATGTAAATATTTCTTTAACACCATGCACTTGAGCTTACTGCTGGTGCTACTAAAGTCAATCTAGGTCACTGGCTTTTGTCAATGCATAACAACACGAATGTGCTTCATCGCATGTTATGATATGACGTCACGACCATCAGTCAGCAAGAAAACTGCAAAATCAGAGCTTGCCTGATTCACCATGTTTGGAAGCGTATAACTTGGCCATTTTAGCCCGCTGTGTGGAAAAATTTCACAGGTGTGTTCATGGAAACATTTTACCAAATTCTACCAAAAAATCGCATTTGATGATTTTTGTGTTGGATGACCTTTTATTAAAATAATTTATGATAAGAAAATCATGATGAATTCTTTTTGTTACCAAAAATGATAAGATAAAGTTTATGAATAAATTGTGATTTAAGCGCAAGAATATTAAGAAAACAGGCAAACCCTTGTTTAAAATTTGTTTCATATTTTTAACATATGCGGGATTTACTAAATTTTGGAGTGACATTGGATCATTCCATCACATTGAATAAAAAGCTTCAAGTGGTCATTTGAGCTAGCTGGCAAAAGTTGATACAAACACCCATTTTTACTACCATGTAGACAGCGTGGTGTTGTGGTTGGCCAGTGTCTCACTTAAAAATCCATGTTCATGTGAGGTGTAATTTTGAGCACATGATTATCTGTTCTTATTAGTTTAGAAATATCTTTAGTATGGTTTACAGAACTACCTCATCAAAAGTATTAAGATAGCTTCAAGCATTTTGCTCTATTTTATGTGGCTCTTTATGATTGTTTAATGTGAATTTACCTATTGCCAAACATCAGTAAATTAGAAAAAAGGTTTACTACCCTTGGTTTTTGATTGATTATTACCATGTGGTGAATAGCACAACAAACATTTACTGCTATGGTCTCTTCACAGTGGCAGAGTGATGTCTAATATTTTCTGTCATTTAATGCTTAAGTATGTCAAGCATGAAGAAACCATGATATCTTCTAGTGCAGTCATTACATCTTGCTACTAGTTCTTCTTCTATCAAGCAGCCACCAGTTTAATGTTGAATTTTATTTCTTATACCTAAAACACCAACACCTTTGCTATTGGCCTGTAGAGATCAACCGATATGGCTTTTTGAGGGCCAATACTGATATATTGGTCATTCACAGACTGATAACCAAAATTTTTAAATCTTGTTTTCTGCTTCATTATCAAAAATAATATATTCTATGCCTTAACCTGTTTTCAATAACTTCAAAAATCAGGATTTATGAGCTAACATTTTTCAAATTGCAGCAATTTCAATATTTTGGTATGATTTTTAATTAAACTCATAAACTTGTTAGCATAGTATATGCTATCTGCAATGAATAAACACAGTATCATGAATAAAAACAGAATGTTAAAAAGAACAAAGCAATACAAATAGAACACTAAATGAAAGAGCTTGCAGTGCTTACAACAAAAAAAAGCAAAAACAGTGCTTGAAAGTTGAAAGATGGTGAATAATTACAAGGAAGAAGGAAAGTACAAAACAGAGCATCAAGTTAACGAGGTTAAAGTTAGTACAATAGTCCATTCAGTTAACCACTGCCAAAAATAAAAATTTTTCCAAAGCATCAGTAACTTTTTTGCTAGGTAACTGTCTTGACTTGCTTTGTTATCATCCTGAAAACATTGTTTAAATGAAGTATATGTTTTTGTTACTGTGATATATATGTATATACAAAACAGGAAAGCAACAGCAGTGTTTTTCTAATGTGACCTAATGACTTCAGAGACTTAATTGGTTAATACCACATTTGCACAGACTGTGAAACCATCATATTTGTAAGTGAGCTTATGTATGTATTGCAAATTGACACAACTTAAATCTAGGAAGAACTTGTAACTGTAGGTGAACAACACTCTTTGCACTGCAGCATCTAAGGTTATAGTTGAGACCGCTTTGATTTTGTATGTGCTGAGTGAAAGGCAAACAAATTACAGCAATGCATTTGTCTGGCAGCAATTCTTCTCCAAAAATAATTTTCATGGTGCAGACAAACTGTAGAAGTAGATCTTTGTCAATTACTGAAATGGTTCATCTATAACACAAGCATCCTTGCTCTTCATTTTCAAACTTGCTAATTAAAACTGTTAAATAATTTGGTGCTGGTTTTTTCCACAGGTGAGGTCTTGTAACAGCTTGATTTAACAGCACTGTCCTTAATTTTTAAACCAATACCACAATGATTCAAAGACATGGTTTTGCAATATGTATAATTGTAATGACCTAAAATGATAACTACAGATCGAAAAAAGATCAGAATCTAAACATTAAATTTTTTTTATATAGAGAGTAATTAGGTCACATTAGAAAAACACTGCAGTTGCTTTCCTGTTGTGTATAACAAAAACATACACTTAATTTAAACAATGTTTTCAGGATGATACATTCATTCATAACTATGAATTTTATCAAACATTTTAAACTGAATTTATTGAAGTTCATCCAACCTCAACTTTATTGGCAATCTAATAAGGTCTACCTTTCACTACATTCCAACACTTCAGTTGAATGAGATGCTTTGAACTCAAAAAGAAACCTGAGGACTTTAGTAAGCTAGGTCACATCAAAAAACTGTTTAAAGGACTGTTAAATTGCTGAAGTTCCATAAGAAACAGTAACAGACAACTCATATGCAAGTAATCAAAGGCAGTTTCTGTCATATTACAGGTATTTATGAAGTCATGAGCTAGCAATGCACAAGACTGTTAAGTAACAGAGAAATTTGTTTAGAGCCAACTCTTTTGCATTTATTTGTGATGTTTTTGCAGAACTTAACAAATGTTAGTCTTGAGAATAATATGTTTGGAAACATAGGCATGTCTTCTACCTAAACCAGCAAAAATTTTGAAAATTTTTTTTCAGCATCCATCCCAAAGTGGGTGAGCAATGTAAGGGGGTAAAAACGCAAATATCATGAAAAGTATTGGTCTTAGGCAAACTTAAACTGCATGTTTAGAAAGCCCATCCTAGAAAACATGGTGATAAACACTAATTTCACTAGGATTAGACTAGCAGATCTAGAGTTAGACTCATTTTTGTGTTGCTCATCAATGTAAATGCCATCTAGTGGTAAAAATGCAAAAGCAGTGATAAATCATAAAACGCTCGATCAATTTTTGCAATATAGGTGTCAATTTTCCTAAAAATTGGTAGGTGTAAACATATGTGAAAAGGAACGAAAACCTAAACCATGTGATTTCAAATTTCAGAAATTTGGGCTGAATTATAATGAAATGACCCTTGTGCTTTCTTCAAGTTTTCTGGATGCATAAGGGAATACAAAAGTGTTTTGTCAACACATGCTGAGGCTGATAAAGTCGGCCGTTTTGACCGATACATTGGTAAAACCTGAATATTGGCCAGGCCGATATATCAGTCTATCTCTACCAACCTACGTATCTATACAGAGTAGCTTTTTATAGAACAAAAAGCTGGCTACATACAAACACGGGTCTGGATTGTATTGGATACTGCCTGTAATCTTCTCTAGTTCATACATTGATGTACAAAAACTATCAAAAAAGTATTGGATTTAACAGTTGAAGCACTTGTTTGGACTTCAATTGTAAAACATTTTAAGCAACTGCCATTTATGTGGTGAATTCTCAAAAACCACCAAGTATCCAGCTTGTTTTCCTGGTGAAAACCCACATGCTGAAAGTGTTAATACTATGTGTCCTGACTTGGTTGAACGCCCATTGTAAATTTGTGACATGAGTATACCCTTGTCTTGTCTGTTGCACAAGGAGAATTTCTGACAAAGAACTGATCCTATAAAAGTTGTGGTAGTTATACATACAATTTGTTTTACAACTGAAAATTTTTATTTTGTGTTTTTTGCTTATCTCTGCAATTGCCAAATTTATTACTGTAATTAATGTAGTGGTATACATGACCCAATCATGCAGTCCAGTGAAAGGAACTTTGTTTCTTGCAGCAGCATAGGTTAAGAAGTGCTCACTTTTAGTTGAATAAAGATATAAGATGTGTTTACTCAGTTGAAAAGATAGTTTTCTACTTTGTAGCCACTGATTTGTTGCTGAGAAAAAAATCTCACTACATTAATTGTGTTCATTGGTTGCTGTGAAGGTGCTGATTGTGTTGAAAATTTAACTTGTTCTGAATTATTCCTATCTTCTTTGTGTAAACCAACTATGTATTCCAAAGAAGTAAAATTTCCATATGACAAAAGTTTTAATCTCAGAACAAATACTATTCTGTTCTTTCATGTTAGAAAACCTTACATGTATAACATTTCATAAAAAAACACTTCTGATTTCACATAACTTTTATGCTTCATGCCTTTGATATGATAATAAATATGGTAAGCATTCATTTTAGTTGAAACATCAAGCGTCAAGCTTTGTAATGTAATTTGTATGGTTAGCTATGTGAAATTTCATTGCTGTTTTTAGGCAGGAAATAAACCAAAGCCATGGTGGAAAAGTCAGTTTTTTGTGGTGGAACCAGTACTCTTTGGAACATGGGATGGAGTATTCACATCTTGCTTGATTAACATTTTTGGTGTTGTGCTGTTCCTGCGAACAGGATGGATGGTGGTAATCTTTAAGTGCTGTTGTGTGCTTTGTTATAAAGGAATTTAGAATCTGACATGAAAAAACATTTTGCAACTGAATACCTAGTTGTAGTCTGCTAGAACGTACCAGTTTGCTTTGATCTTGTTTTTGATTGTATCAAGTTGTACATTGTGATGATAACAGCCACCAGACCTGCAAATTATTTAGTTTGTTCAGTATCATCCATAGGCCCTATTGCAAGAATTGTTGAGCAGCAGCTCTTTTTGCAGTATCTACAGTACCTGTCAAAGATTGATTCACGAACTTACCAAATTTTAAAAATTGGCGTTGTGTTTGCTATTGCCTGTTTAGGCTTGCGCAAACTTTTTCATTAAACACTTAACTAATCCAGTCGTTTCTATTAGTGAAAATATTAACAACAGAACTCTAAGTCAGGAGTTCCCAATCTAGGTTTTGTGTACCCCTATAGCAGGGGTCGGGAACCTATGGCTTGCGAGCCAGATGTGGCTCTTTTGATGACGGCATCTGGCTCGCTTGATATTTTCTTAACACGATTTTTACGGATGAAACATTTTCTGTAATTTTCCTACAAAGCCATCAGCAACAGCATGCAGCGCCAGAAGTCGCATTAACAGTAAGAAGCATGTTATTAAAGAGAAAATTAGAACATTTATCATTGTTGAAAATTGTTGATTTTGCTTGAAAATGCACACGTTAGTTAAGTAAGTTAGTTGCATTAAGTGTTGAAGAATATTATATGGCTCTCACAGAAATGTTGTTAAAAATATGTAAGTTTCATGGCTCCCTTAGTCAAAAAGGTTCCCGACCCCTGCCCTAGAGGTACATTCGCCTATCTGAGGGTACATTTAAGGTTAGGAATAGAAGGGACATATGTATTTATACATATATTATTTCCAAATATTTATACATATACCAGTGAATATTATTTTCAAAAATCATTATCTGCTCATTGTTAAATATATCTATATTAGTCATGATAAAATATTTGTGAATAGGTTGATCAATTTTTAATAGAACTTTTAGATAAAGGGTGAATAATATGAATAGCATACAGCTAAGTCAGATCACTTGATATATTTAAATACTAAGGTTTTCTAGATTTTTCTACAAAGAAATTTAAAAGCCCAGGTTTTAGGTAGCAGGAAAAGGACAGGTGTCGGGTTTGGGAAAACCAGAATTATTAACACAACACATTTCTCTGGGGTTGGAAAAGTTAAGAACCACTGAGCAACGAACTATGTTCTGCTATCAACATGTTGGCCAATAGCATTATATGCAAGCAGTACTAACAAGCAACGTCTGCATAAGAGTCCTGCGCGGGTTGAAACTTTTTGTCCCTCCCGCCTCGCACGCGCAAAATTTAAACCCGCCAGCACCCGTAGGAGTTTGAGAAATCTTACCCGCAGACCATCCCACGCCCGCCCTGCCCCGCACTTTTTTCGGTCCCAAACCGCACCTGTCCGAAAACAACTAAAAACTCATAACTCGGACAAGTTTTTGTTCCAATAAAATTATGAGAAATATGCATTTATTTTTAACAAAAGTTGCAGTAAAACCCGCCCCGCCCAGGACTCAAGTCTGCATGCGTTGACAAAATTTTTTTTTTTTCCAGGGAAATGTTGGAATTGGTCTGTCGATGTTGATTGTGATTGTGACTGTCTCCGTCGCTTTTCTCGCCGCCGTTTCTGCGATCGGTGTGTGCGAAAGAATAAAAAGCATTGGCACCGGTGGCGTGTATGCTCTGGTGTCGAAAGTGCTTGGCGGAAAAGTTGGAGGCACCGTAGGCGTGATGTACGCCTTCGGCTTGGTAAGTTATGAATGCGTTTTATGCGTTCGCTAAATAAACCGAAAATTTTGTTTCGCTTCCAACGACATTCGGAAGTTTTGGCTGCGGGTTAACGCGTTTTCTTTTCATTCGCATTAAAAGCGAACGATGTGCAGCCGAGGTGCTTAGTGCTTGATCTTGGTTGTAAACATTTGTGTCGGGCTGCTATTTGTCGCAAGCAAACATGTCAGTGTAATTCGTTCCGCCCATATCAGCTATGCCGTCACAAAGCGGTTGCTACAGCTAGTGTTGGTTGAACACTGATACGTGTTGGCGACCCTGTACGGACCCCTAATTTCTTGATTATGCTTTCAAATACTTATCAATGTCACAGAACTGAGCTGCAAACTCGTAGGCTATCGTTACACCATTGCACAACCATAACGTTTCTCAATGCGCGTGTGTTGCGTCACAAACACTCACTTAGTTTTCTTTTAAAAAAGTGTAAATCTATTGCGTTTACTTCAACTGCTCAATTTTAGACTAAGCGTCAGGGTCCATTAAATCCATGCATAAGCACGCCAAACAGTTCATTCGTTGTACACTGACACTGCGTAAAGTCGTCTATTATGCAAATCACCAACAATGTTATGTTGAAACAACATTGTAATGACCTTTCAAAGCAAAATTTGTTACCAGGTGAACTTGGGATTCTATCCATCACACCTATGACGATATACTTAATCCGCAGCGTATCAAGTGCCAAAACGCACTATTTACACTCAAATTTTCGTTAGAAATCGAAGCAAAGCTTTCATACAAGAATACAATGCAAGCTGGTTTGTTTCCTCGCGCTCAGCTTTTCACACCCTGTTTGACATCCTGACAGGCACTTCAAAATTTCCTCAGCTTTGCCATGTGCCCACTGAACAGTTGCAAAAACCAGTTCGCGTGTTCTATTTCATCCATTTACCGTTTCCAATTGCCCAGCACACAGGCACAGGCAAGGTTTGGCGCATTTCGCGCCACCTGGCCATGCACCATTACACAATTGCATCATAAGTGCCGAACAGTTAAGTTGCAAAATCAGTCCTTAACTCAGCAGTTGAGCTGCACTTTCTGGCGATTCCTGAGCCCTGGCACCCACGTGAAGTTCGTCGTTTGCGCGGATTTTAAAGTAGTTTTTACCTGTTTGCAATTGGTCGACTGCTCGTGTATTCGCGCGCGATGTGATGCCGACCAGTCGCTAGCGGACAACAATTGTCACGCGCTCACTCGTTCCGTGCATTACTCGCAGTGCGTGGCTTCCGCCCTCTACTGCACCGGGTTCGCCGAGTCGGTGACGAAGACGTTCAATTGGAACAACGCCTGGGCCGTTCGCGGCGTGGCGATCGGAACGCTCGTGCTGCTCCTTGCAATCAACTTGGCCGGTTGGTGGCGCTGCGCCGTTTTTTGTTGTTTTGGCAATTACTGAAAAGCGCTTTGTAGTGATTTAAACTAAAAAAACGACTGACACCAAAAAATTTTTTTGAAAAGCACATACGTGTACTTGTAGAACCAGGATTGAAAACTGTAGTGAGCTCTTTTCACAAGCTTCAAGCGCTCTCTCGCCACAGTTTTCTACAAACTAAGTTCCCGGAAATAAGCCGAAACGTCGACTCACTGAGAAATGAAGCAATTAGACGTGTTGCGATGCTTGTTGCGTTGCAGAAAATCGCTTTTTCATCTTTGCGTCGTGTGTAGTTCTCATATTTTCGATTCTATTAGCTTTGTTGAGATTCTTCAACAAATATGTTTTTCAGGTGTAAAATGGGTTATAAGGCTCCAGCTGGTTCTGCTGTTGGTTCTGGTCGTGTCGACATTCGATTTTATAATTGGAACGATGGTTCACACCGATCCAGGTAGTTAAGTTGTACGTTAACAACTTGTTATTCGTTAAAAAGTGCACGTTTAATTATCGAATTAAGGGACCAAAATCGATGTTCGATTGACGATGTGCCACGCGGGACACCGTCAAAAAGACAAAACTATCGTTTTATAAAAAGCATCAGTAGCGGTCTGAAAAGCAATAAACTGTGCTTCAAAACAACCCGGGGGTGGTTCGGCATCCAGGAAAACCAGCCAGTAGTGCTTGGAGTTGGTGCAAGTGCTTGACCAGCTGAAAAAATCCGCCGAGCACATCTTGCTGTTGCTCCCAATCGTTTTATATATCTTGTCTAGTCGCAACGCAGCTCAGTTACCATGTTAATCGTGACCCGTTCTCTGGCCACGCGCCAAGCCCCTCAGCTAGCGATTAGCGCGAGGTTCACTGTATCGTTGAAATGAGGTTTGCTGATCGTTCTTCAGCGTATAGCCGGCCACTTCCGAATCGACCGTTTTCACTGAACGATTTTTAAAAATGCGACAATCGTGTCCTGGGATGAGATTAATCGTTTACTGATGGCGGTTTATCTTGTGTGTTGAAACTGGCGTGAGCGATGCCTCGCGCGGTATTACACAAACTTGTGCTGCGTTTGCACAGTGCACGCCAAAGCACACTTTGTAATTTTCCAGTAGCCAGCGACCGCCCGATGCTTTCCTGAAGTTGTGCACAGGCGCCCCCTTGTATTTTCGCAGTGTTGTCAGAGCAGCGTTACTGTGTCCTGACTTCCCCTCTTCCTCAGTTGCCACTGACATGCAGCACAACTCTTCGACAATAAACTGTCCGAGTCAAAACAAGTCATGACGTTGCGTGTGCAGAACTAAATGAAGAGATTTGTTTACACTCGGCGTGTTTCATGATGTGGTTGGATTATGCGCTGGAAGCGGAAAGTGAAAACAGCATCTTAACAGAAAATTTACCCCAAAAATGTTGTCATGATTTGAACACCTTTTTCATTTTTTGCTTGTCGGAAATCCGACGTGATAACAAAATTATGATTAATTCTCACTGTTAACTCACTTGCAGTAACAAGTTAGGAATTCAAATTTATATAAACTGTCTGCGGAAGGACTACAACATGGCGTAGGAATGTTTACCACGGGTCAAAGACGACTGAATCTGATGTTAAAGTACCTGCATGACCGTTTGGTTTTCGTTTACTTCGTTGAATGCGTCATTATAATTTTGATCTGGATCAACTGAGGGACTGCAACTTATTCCAGATATCTAAAGTGCACACCAGTGGTTAACAATCTTGAAAACAAACTTTATCCGCTATTTGACCACTATAAAAGACAGGTCATATGCGCTATTCTTCGTTTGAATGCTAAACAAAGAGGTGATAATTTCCGCGTTGAGCATGAGTGGACGATAATAGGTACAGCATCCTGTTATGATCAATGCTGGATGTGGTGGTACAATACTAATAAATAAGAATGTTACTTGAACAGTTTGTCCACTAGTTTTCCTTATTTTTTAATTTGAAAAGTATTGCGGCAATACAATCAGTTCGCGGAACCTCAAGTTCTTCAATCTGACCTGAACACAACGCGCTTGAAAATTATTAAAAACCAGTCACTTGCAGTCTTTGTGTCGCCTGAAAAATTCTTATCTTGCGAATTGTTCTGACTGTTCCTTATTCTTCCGCTGATTGGTTTAAGTTCTTGTCTAATGAACAACTGCAGCTTGGTCGCAGCACGAAGGGATTGCTGGAGCTTTAACATGGTTCTGAACTCTCATCAGCGAGACCTTCGCAACTTGCAAACCATGATGGTCGTGATGCAATTCGTTTCCGCTTCGTTGCAGATGCGGGCTTCGTTGGCTATTCGGCGGAAGTGATGCGTAACAACTCGCACCCGGCCTTGCAAGCTGGCGAGACCTTCTTCACGGTCTTCGGTGTCTTCTTTCCCACGGCCACAGGGGTCATGGCCGGCGTCAATATGTCCGGAGACCTAAAGAACCCATCAAAAAGTATCCCAATCGGGACACTGGCGGCAATCGCAATATCGTATGTTGGAAACTTTGTTGAGTTATTCACCAGTGGTTTACAGATGGTGAATGTTCACTATCCTGTCCAAACCTGGAAAATTGTTATCCTATCTAATTCTTACCCGAATTCTAAGAAAAGTGTGCTATCCATATCAAATCCTTTTTCAAAAGATAAAGTGCTTAGAAATCTTGACAACGGCCTCCAAATTTTTGCAAATCAATAACAGCAGTCAATTCTGTTCTCAATCACGCAGTATCTTGGGAGTAAGATGTTTATTTATCTAGAGCAGTGGTTCCCAACCATTTTAGGCTTGCGGCACCCTATAAAGAGAAATATAATTTGCGGCACCTATCGTAGCGAACCCACAGCAATTTGGTTGAGGTTTGGCGACATTTTGAAAATATGTTTTCAATGATATATTGAAATATATTAGCTCGCGGCACCCCTGGGCATTGTAAATTGCACCCTAGGGTGCCGCGGCACCTTGGTTGGGAACCACTGATCTAGAGCTTTGGGAAAACTAGAATAGGAAAGAAAAATGACGTACCTGAAAAATGAGACAAGAACCCCCAGACTTTGGCAAATCAATATAGAGTCTCACAAGTCAGAACTGAAAATAACAAATTTTTACAAAGCAGTTTTTCAGAAAATGTTGCACTTCTAATCTACGTAGGCAGCTCGTATCTACTTCATTTTTGACTGTGCTTTTTTGGATGTATCCTGAGATATCTACTCCGGAAACCGGGCAGCACTGGTTTGAACTGAAACGTTCGATGTGCTTCCTACACTCATCGTGTGTTTCTCTTTCAGATTTTTGCTGTACATTGTGTTCGTCCTGCTTCTCGGCTCGACNTGTCTGCGAGAAGCACTACAGGTCGACTTCATGATTGCTGAAAAGGTTTGTCGCTCGTGGATGCTGTTTCAATAAACAAATCATCCATTGCTTGTAGCAGTGCTGTTTGATATTGAACGGTGGAACACCCTTTACGAACATGCATAGTAACCAGTGCTGTTGCTTGAAATAAAACAGTTTTTAAACCGCCAAGTTGTCGACGTTTCTATGCCTTAAGCGAAATGTTACTGACGCGCTTCAGCAAGCCTTAGTCTACTTTTCAGTGCGCATTCTTTGAAATCGGTAGTCACCATTTTTCAGGTGTCAACTGATTTTTTCAGGTGTCAGCTGTTGGTATCCTGTGGCTGCTTGGCGTTTACATGTCCAGTACGTCGTCTTGCAGTAATGGTAAGTATTGTTTAGTCCGGTGGTTCTCAATTTTTCATGGTTTGTGACCCCCTTCCAGAGACTCTCAACACTTGTGCCCCCTGCTCATCAATAAAAATGTCTAACTTTGTTTTGAGTTTTGCAATATCGCGGCAGAGCTATTTAGTAAGGGCCTCAGCTCGTGGCCACCGGAGAACCAGAAATTTGGCCAGTGGCCCACGTTTAGTAATGTGTGTGCCGCTACCGCCTTGTGTGTGTTCTAGTGACCAGTCTGTTACAGTTTTTGAAGCACCGTCGCTGATGCGATTTTTTTTCTATAGTTTTGTTGTGATGTTATGCTTGAGGTCATTTTGCGTGAACTGCATGTTTAGAAGTGTTTTGTCGCCTATCAACTCGGTAACACGTCAGAGTTCAGTAGAGTTCAGTTCAAAACTGCGTTTTGCAATCTCTGCATTTAAGCATCGTGTGCATGCAATCTGTGCATCAAAGAACGCATTGTATTGCGTTTTCTATCCCAGTAGTACTTCGAAAACACCCGGAATTTTAAGAATTCACGTTCGAAAACCCTAAACGTGTGTTTTCTTTTTCTCATTTTGCTTCGATGTACGTCCGGGATCCCTTAAAAAGCTGTTCACCAACTGTTTGTGATGATTTCTTTCATGTCCATGCTCTTCACCCGAATTCAGAAGAGCAGTAGGCGTCTTTCGCTTTGCACCTTATACTCCGATTTGTGTTCAGGCTTGTACGGTGCTCCACGCGTGTTGCAAAGCATAGCCAACGAGAATGTTATACCGGCCATCAAGTTCCTTGGAAAAGGGGTATGTTTTGCATGTGGTGCCGACATAAGACATATTGTGTTGCTTGTTGAATGAAAGCCAGCGCGTGCATTGTGACAACACAATCCATGCGACCAAAATGTGTGCGTGCGGAGCCGCGATCAACTGATATCTTCGATGGGTCAAAATGATTGCAACTTGTTCTTCAATAGGAAAAGTTTTTGGCGCTTTCGAAATAATTTTTTCGAACATTGAGGGGGACACTTGCCCTGTTACCCCCCCGATTGTGAGCCTGCTTGCATGCGCACACATTCCTGTTTTTTTTATGCAAAAACATGGTTTGTTGCCTGCAGTGCACAAAAGCGTCTGTCATGCTTTTCGATTTACCAATTTTCATTGTCTTTTTTTCTCGCTACATTGCTTCTTTACGTTTGCATGTTCCGTTGCACGACACACCAGTTCGGGCCAAACAAGACGCCGGTGCTGGCGATATGCGCGGTGGGCTTCATATCGCTCTTGTTCATATTCATCGGCAACTTGAACGCCATCTCACCGGTGATCACGTGCAACTTCATGCTCGTATACGCCTCAGTCGATTACGCTTACTTCGCTCTAGCGATGAGCTACGACCTCAACATCAAAAACTTCAGCAAATACAAGGTGGTGTGGTGCGATGCTCTTTTTGTGTTCAAACGACGCCATGGTAGCGAACCGCTGTCACAACTTCCACTGGTTTTTGTTTTCTTTGTCCATGCACGGTCGTTGTTTGACTTTGACACTTCCTGCTGTTTCCAAGAGTGTTGTTGCTATGGAAGTGACGCACATCATCAGTTCTCAACCTTGTTTGACTTGCGACCCATTTCGCTGACATTGTTTTGCAGAAGTCCAATATGTCACGTCAACAACCAGTCAGGTTTTTGCGCACTCCTATGAATGTTAAAGAATCTCTGCGTTCAAACCACAAGAACTGTTTGTTTTCGGGTCGTACAGAGAAAGTCAAACTCTAGTGTTCTATCTTCAGTGGTTATTCAATAAAGCCCAACACGTGTTCATAGAAGCATTCGCTTTGTTCACTGTCACATTTCGACTTGTTTCGCGGCCCACAGTTTAAGAACCCCTATAACTTCAGTGTTTCTTACGATGACGTGGAGCGCCGTTTGATGTTTGTCAAACGAACTATGTTGTTGCATCGATCAATGTTAGTCTTGAACTTACCGTCATTTTATAATAAATTGGCAGTTAAATGACTCTTTTTGGTTAATTTAGCCTTTTGTTCGCTTAATTTGTTTTTTTTTTCAGCATATGTTTTTTACAGGATAATAAGCCGACGAAGAAAAACAGTTTTAAAGTACGACCCACCACGTATGGTTCGATCGACGAACATAAACCTCCGACTGGTACAATGGATGAGTTCCACAGGGATCTCGACTACTTATTGAAGAACTCCCAGGTTTGTTTGAATGATCTCCGATGCAACGGATTGGTTTGTGTTGTAACGGATTGGTTTGTGTTGTAACGGATTGGTTTGTGTTGTGACGGATTGGTTTGTGTTGTGACCGATTGGTTTATGCTGCAACTGATCACTCTGCTTCATTGAGTCAAATTGTATTGAAACAAGTAAAAACTAAGAAAGCATGAGCTTCTTTATTACTTTGTTTCAGGATAATCACCAAGAGGTCAAAGCTGCATCGGCTAAAAGTGAACCTGCTGTTTTAACGGGTATGTCAATGATTTTTATCGGTCACTGATTCGCAAATAAATGTCAATGCATTGTTTTGTTTATTTATTGAATTGTCGGTTCATTCTTTTATTTGTTTTCCAATTTATTATATTTTATTACCTTTTTACAGGAAAAGAGTATCTGCACCAAACTTTCAACCTTCACGACACCGAAGATCAGGTACGAAATTGTTTAAACTTTCTTCACCCAGGTTGCAAATTTTACTTGTCAACTTCTTCCGATCGTGTTCAGGAGGCAGAACGCAGTGAGGAGAAATTACCTGAAGAACGCAGTGAGGAGAAATTACCTGAACGTGAACTGGAACTACCGGGAAAGGTCCGTATTCTGTTTTGACATTATGCGCTGGAGGTAGAGGTACCAAATTAGTTTTTGAGGGGTTGTATGACAAACTTGTGCTACCTGAGAGTTTGTGACGTGAACTCTGTATTTCGCGCAAAACTGGCAAAATAGGTGTGGAATCGACGTTTACTTCTTGTATTTCCGGTTCGCTAAGGAATCAATGACGTTTCTACTTCTAGCTTTAATGTGTGAACGAAAATTGCGAAAATTTCTGACATTGGACAATCAGGTTCTTTCTGACAAAGTCTCTGACATTGGACAAAAAATGTCACACTGAGCGACAACGAGTTCGCAACATGTCGACTGGATAGTACAATCGACCAACGACCCAATACCTGCGATCAGGACACTGCCCAGGTTTGTGTTGTTGGAGAAATCCCAAGGTTGCATTGCGCATGGAGCACGGAGCACCGAAGAAACGAATGAGAAGATATTCCAATTCGTCCAGAGGCACAAATCTTTATGTTGATTTTTTTATCTTTGCCCAGCCCAACCATGCCGCGCTCCTCATTTTTTCACACCACGGGTTGCTTTGAGCCTCAAGTATTTTCAGGTTTTCAATCGCCTTGCACAAGAGCGCCTCTAGCTGGCACGTGTTCAGGAACAGGCAGTATTTTTTGTTTGTAACTCCAGCACAAAGTTTAACTGCGAATCGGTTAAAAGAGTCAACTGGAAAAGTTAATAAACGCGTTATAAAAATCACCTTAGCAGCGACACCGCACTACCTCCCATATATCTGTCGTCGCTATAACTTCATGAGGTGGTCCATGGATTGTGGTCAAAGAACTCCGTTTGGCCATGCATGGCCATATATTTTGGCTTTGTGACCATGTGTTTTGACCAAAAAAAAGCTTCGTTTCCCTGTGTTTTGTAACTTTTGTTTGCTCAGTGAGTCAATCTTCATGTCCTAATCTCTGAACAGGAAAGCAGTGAAGTACCTGTTGACCCTGATCCTGTTGCTGACGTCACGCAGCCGGACGACGAGGAGGAGGAGGAGGAGAAAAGAGACAGCGATGGAAGCGACCACGACAAAGCGAAGCATTCTGACGAGGAATCGGTTTGTTCCGAGGTGCTTTGCTCTTTAAGTAATACCATCTTCCTTGTCAGACTGCAGGACGCCGTCTTAACCAAAACCAACAATTGTTTTCCTTACAGGACGAAGAGTTCTCAAAGATCGAAGAAATTCTGCAGCAGCCAAAGAGCTGGTACTCGGTCTTCTGCAACAGATGGTGTTCGTTGTTCGGGGTGAGTGCGCAAAGCAGTAGAGCGTGACTTGGAATGAATGCGTTAAGCAGTAGAGTTGTTCGTGCTGGGTCTGTAACTGCGTGCTTCGCAGATGGTTATTCAGTGGTTTTCAACCTTTTTTGTACCGCGACCCATCATAGCAATCCACTAT
>JGI24158J21664_10003500_pt1 | contig 19724 bp, 17 predicted proteins | sample Ectturendosymbi3_FD_21664 | JGI IMG/M metagenome (IMG submission 21664) | reverse complement strand
TTTGGCATGACAAATTTTGGTTCATGACAAATTTTGGTTCAGCAGTCAACAATAATTTGTGGCAACTGGTCACAAGCAACTAATGTTAGGAAAGATGAAAAACGTGAACGCAACACATTGCTTCCTCTGCTTAACCTTGTCTGCAGTACGGTAGATACTTCTGCTTCTCTACAGATTTAAATTTTTGGATGTTGCAGACGATGTTAACTCTCGTTGGCTTACGTTAATGTTTTGTTAGCCCACGGCCACTATCTTGCTGTTTTGTGGCTCTGTTATACATATATTCTTGTTGACTTCCGCGTTAACTATCAAATCAACGCGTCATGTACGAGCACCGCTCAGTGACTTTGCTCTTTATTTTCCTGACTGTATATCGTGTGTGCGATTGTGTTGTGCACTTGACAAACTCTGTGGAGTGTACATCTATGTTGCGATAAAATATGCAGCAACTCACATGCCAAGTGTAACAGTGATTTTGTTCAAGCGCTTTTTCAAACTCTGAAATTGTTGAAAGTACATGTAATTGTAATTTGGTCAAATTTTTTTATAAATTACAATTATAATTACAATTACACAAGAACAAAAACACTACATTACGATTATAATTATAATTACACAAGAACAAAAACACTGAATTACAATTATAATTGCAATTACAAAAAAAATTTGTAACTAATTACATTAAATTACAATAATTGATCTAACTCTGGTGTTAACTGGGGCTGTGGGGTGACAGTGAAGGTAGTTCAGTTATTCTTTGTCCCAACCCCTGCCACGCCCCCTGCCAATGACGTATTTGAACTGGACCGGTTGCGGCTTGCGTCATAGGTATTCACGTATTCCCATTGGTCCAAACGGCTCGAAACATCAACGAACGCCATTGTGTGAAAGTTTTGCTCCATTATGAGTCTGAAGCATTTAAATTGTTTCAAATAATAGCTGCCTAGTGTTCTCCTCTCACTGGATGTGGCGAAGTTTTACTATCCTGGGAATGACTCATGCACCCCTCTGTGTGTATATAAGCCAGGTCCAACCTGCTTGCGAGGCAATCACTTCTATTGTCGCTTATACGTTACTCAGGCATGCACACTGCGTTTTGATCTTATGTTTTATGTTCTAACACATGCATTTATTAAGTATCCCACTGCCCCTTGTAGACATGTATTTGCAATATTTCCTCACATATATGTGCATTGAATACAGACTGGTACTCATGTATTTCATGGTTTGATTTATGGACAGCCCATGACTGATGTTGAGGCTGAACTAGGGTTTCGTTTTCAAATATCTGAAACGTATCTGCGTTCCCACCAGTCGTGTATGTTTTCCAGGAGACACATCCACGAACTATTCGGTTCACCTGGGTCCGAGGTGCTGCATGGCTCCGTTTCTGGCCTCAAATTAGACGGTGGTAGTGTGAGACTTTCGTCATCAGCCAGAAAAGCGTGGACGTCATCCGTCGGTGTCGTCATGATGAAGAAATCAGCCTGTGTCCAACTGAAGTTGCAGCTTGTAAGTGCTTGTGGCGTAGTTGGTGTGTACGCTGAGGTTGGAAGGTGCTGCAGTGAAAATCTTATCACTGCTCTGTTATCTTTTCTTAACCAGCCACCAGTAGCATTATCAAATAATATCTTCGCCGAATCGAACTTGACCGATAGCCGCAGCCATCTTGTATCAAAATGTAAAGATGCACGCACTCAGCAGGCATGGACAACATGTACACGCCGTCTTTGCTAAATAATTGTGTTTGGTGAATGTGAACGTTTATGTTTGAGTTGTTGCGAGGCATCATAGTTGAGTGAGATGACCGCCATTGCTGTTCAGGACTGGTTGATGGAAACCATAAAAAAGTACCATCCTCACTTCATCCTCTCCATCGCACCATCCCCTTCCTCAGGAACCAAACTGGACATGGTCCATGTGAGGAACCAGTTGCGTGGCTTGCAAGCGCTCCCAGTGGCCAGATCCCTCAAACAAGGTGGGCAACATGTTGGGGGGTGTGTGGTCTAAATGTTTCTTTCGGTTACAAAGCGTGGTATGTGGGAGAAAAATGTTTGGAAAAAGAAAAATTGCAAGAAAAAGCGTAAAGTTGCTTGTTCTAGCTGTCGGGAAGCGATGAAAGGGAAGATGCAAAGTTCGAGCAAGTTTTAAAAAATGCCTTCTGCACAATCACAGTTTGTGACGCTCCGTCACGTGACAGGTTACCCGGATCACGTGGTCCTGTCCGAGTTCCGGCAACGGTTCGACGTCATCCTCCGGAACTTATCATCGGAACAACCGCGCAACTCGACATCTGTGGCGCTGATGGACGACAAGGAAGCTTGCGAGAAGATCGTGCAGCAGGTGGAGCTGAGCAGCACCCAGTACAGGATCGGAACGAGCAGGGTGAGGTCACGTGGCTGTGATGCTTTTCTGACATCATGTTTACAGGGTTCGAAGGTGAAGTTTGGACGCATTCGAGTGGATCTGTGGCTAACTACTGTAGACCTGAAGCTAATGTCTCTCAAAGTTGCTTTCCGCACAAATTACTTCGAGGAGCGTGGTTTGGAATCTGCGTCCAAGATTTTACTGCAGTCGCAGCATGTTTTAACCGTTTGTGGGTTCGTCGATGTGATTTTGTTGAAAGGTAGATTTTGTTTTGGACTGGTGTTAATTGTTGCAAAAATTTCAACCCGTGAAAATTGTTGAAATTGCAATTTTTCTAAGTTTTGGGTAAGTTTGTGATTAAACACTGAAGACTGCCATAAGTTAAGACTAAAGTTGAAGCGAAATTCCTACAAACACACACACAGGATGGAAAATTTAAATGATATTCTCGACCAAGTAGTTTATATGCCGCTGTGAGGAGCAGTTCAACTTTATGTCACTATCACCTTAATGATTGTGATCATTACGTTGAAAGGTGTATTTTACTTCAAGCAGGTCTCACTGAGTTGAAGTAGCGATGACGTATGCTGTACTGCCACTAGGCTAAGAATCCAGCTTATCTGGAGTTAGTAAAGGAGTCGATCTTGGTTTGTATGTAGCTGGGTATGTTCTGCATTTTGAACGTTTCGTGACAGAAACTTATAAGAACCTACGTCATGAGCCACCAGCAATAAACGTCTTGGAGTGTTATCGAGTACAATCCACGGTGGGGTTTTCAACTGTTAACCTTTGCGGTGGATTCGAGCGTGTGGGGGGGTTCATGCTGCCCTCCTGTGGAGTATCCCAGGAGCTAGGATTAAATTCACCGGCAATGAACTAAGCCCAGACGTCCTTCGCTTAACTTCCGTATTTTTTGCAGATTTTTTTCCGAAGCGGGATCATGAACATCTTGGAGGATCGCAGGAACGAAAAGATCTCGTGCGTGCTTGTCGCGCTGCAAGCCCGTTGCCGTGGTTACCTCGCGAGGAAGAGGCTCGAAAGAAGAAAGGTTAATGACGTCAGCTTGCGCAGGCGTCACATTTGACTGGTTACTGACTCTCTCTTCCCCCCCCCCAGGTGCAGGAGGTGGCGATACGGTGTATCCAGCGGAATGTCCGGATGTTCCTGGGCATCAGACAGTGGCCATGGTGGAGATTGCTCACTAAGGTCCTGCCGCTGGTGGAGGTGACAAGGACGGAGGAGGAGCTCAACGAGGCGAAGGTAGCGGAGCTTGTAGCGGCCGCTACTTCTGTTAATTCGATCCTGAAATTGTTTCACTTGCTTGATTTATCAACAAATTGCGTTTTTATAATTTTCTTTTGAAGACTTTCGATCATTAATTAAATCTTTTCGTCAGTGGAGCTGAATAGACGGGTTACGACGTTGGCTGAACCCCCTGTTGGGATCTATTCTGTCCCAACCAACTAGCCGAGCAGCATCACATCTGTTCTTTCCACAAACCACGTGTTTCAACCGGGGTTGCGGAGTCGAAGGTAAAACGACCTTTCCAAAATTTTCGACTCCGACTCCGTAAAATAAAGTGAATGAAGTTTGGTTGTCAACAATGTTGGTAGCAACTAGCAGTCAATGGAAATCGTGATGCACAGCAAGAATTCTCTGTTTCAGTTAAAAGTTTCAAAAAAAATCGTACCATTTCCACAGGAATTCCCAACTTAGGAGTGTGATGTAAAAAATGATTCAATTGGACATCCGGAGTCGGATAAAAAAATCTGACTCAGACACCGGCTCCAGCGTTCTCAGGAATCCGATCCCGCAACGCTGGTGTCAACAGCAAAACATGAAGGGAATCGGAAGGAGTGACCGGTACTTTCGCTGCCACTACAAGATGGCTGCTGTAGATGCCAGTGGAGTGTCCTGTGCNAGGCCGTTGCAGCGGCTTGGCNGGTNCTGAGAAACGTCCAGCAACCTTAATCTGTCAACTCATCCATGAACACTGACCACAGCATTCACTATCTNCTCAGTGCCTTCTTTCCGGATAAACTTTANAAAGTTACAACCTTGGAAAGCTGCGCGCGGTNGAATGATGTTGTGAAGCTTTCAAATCTCAACTTGCTTCCTCAACGAACGTTGCCGACAATCTGGGAATCCTTGGAAATGGCATTGCTTGTTGTGGAGCGCAGACAAACTGCTTCCTGGCAGTGTACATGCTCATCAACGACACGTCCAATAGCAAACATACATGTCGCGGTGGACATCACAATTAAGTACCCCTGAAATGGCGTCACATGTAACCCTTATTTCAGAGTATCTCCCCACATTCCTGCAATACAAACTGTTCGCCTCAATTTTGTCAAGTTCTTCTGAAAATATGCAAAACTTGCAGGAATTAAGGCATGATTGTGTGTGTGGAGATAGAGCGTTAATTTTAAGGAAAACAGCACTGGCAAAAAATTGACAAACTGCAGAAAGGTTGCGCTGTGCGATCAATTAAAACGATCGAAGCTGGTTAAAAACCAACACTTGGAAAGACTCCCCGCAACCAGACCCTGATTATATAATTTGACCAAAAGAGAGGTTCGGCGAAACCGCTTTTGCACAAAATCATTTTCAAACACGACCGCTTCTCGATGTTTCGATTAGTTCGTTCTCTGCATGGCTCCTGGAACGTGCTTTCCTGAGGTACTTCTGCCTCGATGCCAGTTTCCGATGTGCTTGCAGCGCTCTTCCTTCACTCGTGTAGTCTCCGTCATATATCATGGTTCACAGCTGGTGTTACAAGCCCAGCAAGTCACCAGCTGGCGACCTTCGACGGGGTCTTTCAAATCTTGTAGCTCGCCACCGGTTGTGCGGGTTTTGACAAGAAATAAAAAAACTTAGTGACCTTCCATGAAAACTGTTTCATTATTCCTCCGTGATATGCGGTGATTCGGTGAAGTTCAGTGGAAACTCTGCAGCGTCATCCAAGCAGAAGGTGTGACCGCGAAGACAGGCCTGTGCTGGATCCGATCGTTACATTGCTTGTACTTTGCTGGCTGTTCGTGTTTTAAATTAAATATATGGTTGTTTAACTTCTAGTTAAATGTTGTTGGGTGCGATGTGGAACATGGTGCGATGTGAGAATAAGGTTTGTTTTTAACTTCAGGCGGAACTGGAGAACCTGAAAGAGAAGTTTGAAAGAGTGTCTATGGAAAGAGATGGATTGAAGCTTGCTAACTCGAAGTACGAGACGAAGGTGAGCATTCAGCAGACCAAGGTAGAAAACAAATTGATTGCTGAGGTAACTTCAAACAACAGCCAAGCTCTGCAGAGCTTGACCATGCTTCTAACGTTTGCGGTGACCGTTCACGTGACCTGGTCACTACAGGTCAGCGACCTTCGTCACGTGACTGAACGGGCCAATCAGATCATGCTAAGTAGAGATTGCTCGTGGGTCGTGTTGCCGAAGTACAGGTCACATGCGGTTCCTGGTATTCGTAACACAAGTTTGTCAATCAGCACCAAGTTTGCATGTGCTGCATTGCTCAAACTGTGAAAACATCATTTAAACAAACCTTGCAACATGACATGACCCAACCGTCGGCAGTTGCTTAGTGGTCCAAAGTGAGGAATGCTGCGTCGTTGCTAACTTGTTACCCTTAACATTCAAAAAGGGATTTCCATATCGTCGACCCATTATAGCAACCCACCACAAACCCAACGACCCCCATCTTAAAATCGATAAAGTAAATGTAACACAGCTGTGTACATACAATACCTACTCGCGACCCTCCAAAATGGTACACGACCCCTCTGAGGGTCGTGACCCTACGTTGAAAACCACTGGTGTATGACGAACAGAGCAAACCGGAAAAGCACTGACCTGGAACGGCATAAGCTGACGCATCCGTGCGTGACGCCGAACCGAGTCAAGCGGAACCTTTGCCAATACAGCGCTGGACTGTACTTCCGATGAATCACAAGTTTGTTATTATCTGCCGTAGCCCGTAACTAAGTAAATTACTGCAGAAAAAATTTTAATTTTAGCCAAAAATATCTTTACTCTGTTGACTGTTCAAGTTTTAGTTATTATTTTTTACTTTAATTGTTTCTATTTCACGTTCCGAAACATGAAACTGGAGGGCGCAAACTCCCCAGTCACGATATTCCGTCACGCAGTGTGATGACAAGCAGTATGTTTTGTGGATTATCAATGTCAGGTGCGAGATTTGATGATATGTCTTGAAGAAGAGCGGACGACATCCGGTCATGCGACTGAGGCACTGGAGCAAGGGTGTAAAGAAAGGGCGCGACTTGAGAAACTAGTCAAAGGTGGGTGGTGTGGATGTTGCTTACCTGGGGGTACTTTTCCGGGGGTGTCTCACCACGTGCTTTTTTGTAGATATTCAAACAAATGAAAAAGTTCTGCAGAATCAGGTGGAGGCGATGGAGGTTGAACTCGCTGAGAAGAAATTGCTTCTCACCGAACACCACGAGTTGCTGGACTCGGACGACGAGTTGGAGGGTGGGTCGCGCTGGCGTGGTGCGGATTAAGTTTATGCGACGATTTTCTTGATTATGTCGTCACAAGCTTCTGGGTGTGCGAGTCATAAAAGGCGCTCTGTTGCAGATGGCGAGTACAAAGCAAAGTATGATCGGGCTGTGCGGGAGTTTAACTTTGAAATGAAGAAAAAGAGTCAACAACTTGATGACGCCATGGATGAGGCTCAAGCAGAGAAGAAGTTGTTGGAGCGGAAAGTGTGTAGCGTCAATAACCGTTCGTTTTGATAGTAAGAAAATGGTTTCGAACTGTTTGAAAATAAAAATTTAAAAAAATGTTGTCAGGTTTTGCAGTTCCAAGAGGAACTCGAGGAGCAGCAAAGACAGGAGCAACAGAGTAAGAAGAAGCTGCATCGCTTATACGCGGAGTTGAGCGACGCGAAGATCCACCTCGAGGAAACAACAGCTAAGAACTTTGAACTGGAGAAGAAGCAGCGAAAGTGCGATCACGTGACTGCGTATTCTTGTGCCGCTCTTTGCTGCGAATTACGTGATGTTTTCTTCATTCATGATATTGTTACGTTATAGTTGCATTGTTACGTGTAGGTTTGACAGTGAGCTATATGCCTTGCAAGCTGATGTCACTGATTTGAAAATGGGAAAGGAAAAGTTGCAGCGTGAGAAAGATAAGTTGGGGATTGAAAAGAACCAATTCGAACGTGATGTTGAGGTAAGTTGACGACAATTCGTTTAATGTCAATTTGATGAATTAAAGTTGTGATCACTTCACCGTCTGACAGGAAAAAGATGAAGAAATCGATATTCTGAAACAAAAAGTGAAAAGATTGGAAGATGAGTTGGAAGACAATGACAGCAAGGACTTGGACGATCGGCAAAAGGTTTAATTGCATTCAATCGGTTCTTCTGTGACTTCATAGTTGCGATAAGATGTGCAAAGTGTGTGAGTCAACTCAAACAATAGAGAATGTTACTGGTATTAAAGTGGAAAGTGGTTTTACTGTATCTTGTCCATCACATTCTCTTCAGAAAACTGCGGGAAAAGATAAGTTGGTGAAAACTTGTTTGGTGATTTGCAGCTCAATGTGTTGAAGAAGCAAGTCCGTGAACTCGAAGCAAAGAACAAGGATCAGGAGGACGAGCTGGAGGACCAAGCCAGCACCATCCACACGCTGGAACAAGCGAGACAGAGACTGGAGATGTCGGTCGAACAGAACAGACAGCAGCGGCAAAGAGATGTCGATGCAAAGGAAGAGGAGATGGAGGAAATGAAAAGCTCTTATAATAAAAAAGTAACTTCCTAAGCCGCAGAGTTCGGTAACAAATTGTAGAATAATGCAGTGGGTTCGGCGCTTTTTTCATCTCTCAGCAAATTGTTTACATGTGTTCGAATTGTTGAACGTGTTTCGTCAAGCTTTTCAACACTCGCCATCTGATGTAGATGTCTACAAGCATGCCAATCACTTTGATTGAACCACGTGGTTTCCGCGACGCATCTTTGTCATTGGCTTGAATGCTCTGTGACGTAATCTCACGTGTTTATTTTCTGAGCATAGTGATTGGTCAGCGCTGGATGCTGATTCGTGCAGAGCGATAAAAACTAAACTCTGCTACTTCAGATAAAGCAGCTGGAGCTGCAGCTTGAAGAGGAGGAGGAAAGTCGCTCCTCAATGATAAAACAGAGGCGTGCTCTTGAGGAGGAGCTATCCGAATTACGAGAGAATGGGATCGACAATCGCGATCCCGAGGTGGAGCGGAGGCTGCGCCGAGACTTGCGGCGATACAAAGCGTTGCTCGCCGACGCCCAGACAATGATCGACCACCTCAAATCCGATGTCGTCAACAAACAACAGATGAGGCAACTCAAGTCACAGGTGAGCTTACTTTATGTTGCTCTGTGTGAAAAAGCTTCACGCGGGATATGCGATTATTTACGTTTCTGTGTAGTGGCTTAACGGTGTTGGTTGAAATCACGGCTTTTATCTCAAACAATTCCTGCTGAACCGGATTGCCGTAGTTTGAATGCCTTTCTTGCCTGAACATTGTTGTATCTGGGCAACCTTGTACATTTGTTGGGGTTGATAAACGGGGTATGATGGGTCATATTATCAAGTTGTGCTTGATTACTTTTTTATGAATAATTGTTTTTACTGGGTGAGTATCACAACGTTTTTCTGAATATTAAACGATAATGTTTGACGCACAACTGCTAAAGTTTTTTCATCGCCACCGACCCCATTTGAAACAGTGTTGAGGCTGGCACTGCTGGGCGCCGAACACCAGACCTCCTCCAGACAGCATTACCAGTCTCACGAACTACTGTAACCAAACATTTAAAGAATTTTCAAAACCTCACCCGGAAAGGCGCTGCCTCCATCACATGACAAGTTTGTAACCCGTCAACAGTGCGGCAATAGAACCGCCAACTGAAGAATGCCGGCGCTTCACGTGATAGTTAATCTATGCCTGTCGCATGTTTTATCTTTCCAGCCTCTACAGCATGACGTTACATGCAAACGTTCATTAGGTCGTAATGCTTTTTACTCATAGTTTTTACTGTGTTTGTGTGTAGTTGGAAGAGAGCGAGTACACTTGTTCTTCCGCTGTCAAGTCTCGCAAAGCCATGGAGCTTGAGATGGAGGATTTGCAAGCTCAGCTCGAGGAAGTATCAAAGTCGAAACAAGACGTAAGAGACTGTTTCTTTGCATGACCGATGCGATGACTGGTACTCAACGAGTTTAACTTTAAAAAAATGCGAGTAGTTCTTGAAGCGAAGTTTCTGCTTACATGTTTTCTGAAATGTATCTGTTCGGTGTGGACTAAATTAGAAAATAAAATCGTAGCCTTTTTCTTTTCAATGCCAGATGATAGTTTTAGCGGCAAAGGAACCTCAAACGCTGTGTCTGTTTCTGAACAGTTAGTGCAGTATCGGTAAGCGAGGAAAGTATAGATAAGCCAGGAAAGCGTGAATCTCTACTTTCGATCAGCTTTCCTGCAATTCAACAACTTGTTCTTTGATCTGCGATCGATGGTGCGCTGACGTCGAAGTCGATTGTGACGTAGGCATATCTATTGCGTGACAGAGCGACGAACAGTTAAGTGAACTGAAGCGTGAAGTGCACGAACTCCGCTCCAAGCTTGAGGAGGATGGGGAGGACATGCAGGAAACCATGCGGAAATACAAGACACTCATCAGCCAACAGAGTGATGAGAAAAGCATGTTGGTGGAAGCCCAGGGAAGTGCTGAGCAACTGAAACAGGAAAAAGCTGCCCTGGATGATAAGGTGAGTGATGGGAGTGGCATTTCGGCTTAAAATGCCTGGGATTAGTTTTGTGCTTACTTCTCGAAATCTCCTGAACACCGACTTCGATTGCGTTGCAAGGCACTCAGTCCCGGGAGTCCCGCAGACGAGTTAATTGTTCGTATCGTTTAAAATCTGCATTTCAAATTAATAAGCCACAGGAAAAATTCGTGTCAAAAGAATAAATGCGTACTTCTGTCTAACGATTGGAGCGGCGGTTTATCTACTGGTCTCCCACATCGTAAATAGATATTAGATCAACACTTGCCGTCATGTTTATCTATGGCTGTTTCATTTCCATTGGTCTTGGTGACCCCTCTACCTGAGGTCCGGTAAACTGCACTCTGTGTTGATAGAAAGTTATTTTTTCAGATAATCGCTTTGCAAAGTCAGATGAAATACCTGGAAGAAAACATGGTGGAAAAATCAATAGCACTGAGACTGGAAAGCAAGGTGGGTTGGACGCCCCCGTAAAACACCCCTACTAGTGATAGCTTAGGGGGGCTGTACATAATATTTTGGGCCCCTTATACAGAATATTTTGACCCCCTGCGCTCGCGTAAATGAAAGATCAAAATAAAGGTCATCGGTTTGAAACGCCGGGTTTGTGTTGATATAAACATTGATGTTTGATGCTGACTTTTGCGCCAGCTGTTTGCTGTACCTTCTCGTAACACACTATACTTCCTTTATATGCACAACCATCCACTAATTAAATAACACAGTTGCACACCGTGCAGCAAAATATAACACCCCACTGCACCTTAACATAAACGGACAGAAAATACCTAAACATCTCCAGCTTCATTCGTTTGCTTTGCACAAAAGCAAGGAGCCAACCCATACATACGTCTACAAATGACTGCAGTCGACAACTATCTAAAATATTGCTGGAAACACTGCTACGAAAAAAACATCTTGTACAAAGAACGTGTTCTTGGACTTTCACTGTCCAGAAACACAGAATTAACATACCTTTTTTCTGCAGTAAGTCAGTTTAGAAAGAACTAATCAAACATAATTATTAATGATGAGACTGGAATGAATGAAATATGCGGTATTGACTCACTGATATTAATCAAATCAATGTTGCAGGGTTCTTACGCACTCTCCAGGGTGAAAAAGTCTGGGAAAAAATTTTTTTGGTTTGTTACTATGGGAAAAGAAATTAACTTTCCAGACTTGACATTTTGATATGCATTCTGATAAAATGTATTCTGATATATTTGATGAGATGATCAATTTTTCTTTCATCGTGTTAGCTATTACAGTGCTTGAATTCGATCTGGGTATGTCATTCGGAAAAGTTCGAGTCTGGAAAAAGGCCGGAAAAAGTCTGGAAATTTAACATTCAAAATTGCGTAGGAATCCTGGTGTTCGCTTAATTTTAATAGGCTACAACCACTTATGGCAAAAAAGCTTAAACTAGTTAATATCACAAAACTACAAAGCTTTGGTATGTGCTGAATAAATAGGATTATACCAGTGCCTTTCTCTGCATCGTATGTTGCTTAAGGATATGAAAACTGGATAACTAGTAGATTTGTAAGCAAAAATGATAACTATCAGCTAAATCTTGCAATTATTAGCAAAACGATTCAAAAAGAAAGGGATCAATATTAATAAACTGAGCCTCTAAAATTTTGACCGCGACTCCATATCTTCATATTGAATAATACTGGGTCCCTTATCCATGACCAAAGAATAAAGGGCTGCTTATACTTTGATTAGGGGCTTTTAACATCATGGTCGGGGGTCCCCTTACATTTTGCTGGGGCCCCTTGTCCGTTGATGATACAGCAGGAAATTTGTTTTATTATTTTAGTGTGACTTCTTATCTTCAGGTTGAAAATCCAAATGTGTTAAGAGCATAGTAATCATCACACTTATAATAAAAATAGAATAATAAACATAACCTCATAAATCTTTGAAAGACCGTAAAGCAAACCCCCCCCTCCCCCTTCAAACCGCGTAAAATTAAAATGGGGCACCCATTTTGCACACTCACCAAGACCACTACTGGCAGTGGCATGCATCAAACATGGTCATAACAACACAAATGTTTCAATGCTTTTAAGTTTTAGATTTTTTCTATATAGGCTAAAGATCTGGAAACGAAGCTGGAATTCCACAAAATCACGACTCGAAGACTGGAGGTGTGGATTGCTTTGATTTGCTAAGATTTTCTGTTCAAACTGTAAGGAGTAAGATGTTAATGATGCGAGGGAATGATTGGAAAGACTCAGCTTGCTTTTTGCCAAAGCTATTCGTGGTACGACGAGGTCGTCATGACAGAGGGGTTGCGTAATTTTGAAACAAACTCGAAAAATTAATTCAAATCTTTCACATTTGAAATATTAAAGTCAGACCCGCCGATAACTCGAAGCTATCGAGTGACTTGCGAACAATGTTCCCTCTAAGCTGCGCAGCTGCTAAGGTCCCTCTGCGCAGTTGTAACAATGCTTGCAAACAATGCGCAGTTGCAACAAAAATTGTGATCCAACGCACCCGCTTGTTTTTCCGCGCAGCATTATGAAAACTTGGAGGGAACTTTGCTTACGATTAAGATTAACTCAAAGCTGGATCTTCTCGTCCGGCACCAGTCAGGTTTTTGTTGCTGCCACTTTGAAAAGTTAAAACTCTCGTACTGTTGTGATAGATCGTTCAATAATCACCTCAGGTTCCTGACGTTACGTGCCAGAAATGTTTTTTATCCAAATCTGTGATGCCGCTGGATGCTGGAGGTGACGCGTTCCTGCTTGTGGAGGTTTCCATTAGCCCTCTGCCAGTAAAGAAGTTAATAATATCACACTCTGTCTAAACGTTGCATACAACCTTAGTGCAGAACAAAACAGATTTCGTGCACTGTTGTTGTTTATGCACATCAAAGTTGGCGACGAACTTGTTGCAACTTAAATCAGTGCTTGGGGGGTAACAACAGCTTCAGAAGACGTTTCGCAACTTCCTGGTTTCAGCTGCACTGAAGATGAGGAGGAGGGCCTCCCACAACTCTTACACTCAATGCTATTTAACTAACAAGCTTGTAAAAGCAGCCCACGTGATGTACAGTAGCGAGTCTTGTCGAAGACCTTGTTCGTACGTCGCCTCCCACACAAACCGCATGACGTGCCTCCTCCCCCGCAACCAGGGATGAAAACCACTTCACGCTTTGTGTTGTTCAACCTCACCCCCAAACCCTGGCGCGAAAAATCACTTCCATTGTTGTTTCTTTCTTTCATCAAAACTACATTCCTCCCCCCCCCAGGTTCAACTGACTCGCTTGAAGGAGGCAAACGAAAAGGTGACGTCAGAGCGCGATTCACGCATCGCTGCTGAGAACCGCGAGAAGGAAGCACTGAGGCGTGTCCAGCGACAATTAAGAGAAAGTAAAGACGAGCAGAGTGAGCTCCTGAAGAGGGAGCAGGAGGCGTTGAAGCAGAAGCATGAGTTGGTGAGACAACTTGTTCCTGGTGTCCAAACGTATTACGTCATTGCTGATGACTAGGGCAACCAAAAGTCAATAAAGTAAAATTTTTTCTGCCGTTTCTAAAGTTTACGAAACGTCCACAAACCATATTTCACGCTCATACCATGAGGGAATCCCAAGTTATCGGGTCAAAAAAAAGTCAGTCTATCATTAGGTCAAATTTTTCTTGCAGAACAGTTTTTTTCTCTTTATCGATATTTTATTGAAACTACAACAGATATTGATATGCTTTTGCAAGTTTAGTTGCAATTCTGTAATAATAATGGGCTTGTTGCGATTTCTGACGTAATAATGTTGTTTTGCCCACTACTGGACGATTGAATAGTCATGGTAGGTGAGAAATGTGGTCTTACAGTACTTGATTTGCTAAATGCTCAATCCATTATGCATATAGTGTTTGAGCTTTATGATGTTATCAGGTTTGACTCTACTGTAGTTATTAATGTACTTATCAATATATCATCCCCAAAGTTAAACAACCAAATTTTTTTTCATTTCGAAGCATAGAGTGCATGAATATGCTTCTAGGTTAACTTCAACATCTAAGGCTGAATTATTTTGAAGTTGCAAACGTAGAAAATTTGTAGGTCAAAATAAAGTCAAAATTTATAAATTATAAAGTCAAAATTTTAAGTTTTTAGGTCAAAAAATTGGTTGCCCTACTGATGACGAGTGGGCATTAACGATTATTCGCTTGACAGGCATCGGAAGTGGACGATTACCAGAGTCAGGTGGCTTGTCTGCAAGCTGATCTCAAGTTGGCCTTCAAACGGATCAGCGACTTGCAGGTACTTAATTGCTTGATTTGCTTTTAAAGCTTTTGTTGAAAACAAACGACCAATTTTCGTCAAAACTGCGTTCGTCACGTGGTAAGTTTTGAGCTACAGAAGATAAATACAGTAGTCCTCACTTATTAAGCCCATGGTTAATAAGACCACCCGCTTAAAAACCCCAAAATTTTCTAGTCTGGAATTACTCCATTTATTCCTGTAATAGGCCCGCTTTATAAACCCAAACCCCGCTTAATAAGACCAATTTTCGAACACGTTTGCTTCAATTTGGTCTTGCTTTCGACGGCTTGATACTTCGTTACGCTGCTGACCTAGTTCATAATTCAACTGTTTCGTCACAGATCGTTTATCTGTGACATAACCGATAAGCAAGACCTCTGGTACTCTGTACAATTTATTTTCAAAATGGCGAAGAGACGTGCAGACGAAATGAATACTGTTTTGCCGGTGATCAAAGAAAACTGCTCGTTACCTGTAACTGTTGTGTACAGTGTTAATAGATTTAGCAACTTTCAACGATAATGGAGTCACGCTACTATTTATGCTCATGAGAGTGGCGAATATTTGACGCCCACTTAATAAGTCCAAAATCGTCCGATTCCGAGGTGGACTTAATAAGCGGGGACTACTGTAGGATCATTTTGGGCTGTTCCTTTTTCATACAAAATACCAGGAAGTATTTATTGACTCCATACCATCGTTTGTCAGCGTTGTGCGGGTGGTTGTCACGTGTCTTTGACGACCCCTGACCTGTAGTGCACTCCACATAGCGCTCCAGCTGCTTTGTGACGTTGCAGGGAGGTATCTTGTTGGTAACTGCCGCTTACCGTCTTTGCAGACGTCGTTGGAAGACATGGAAGAGTCCGATTTTGATGCTGATGAGACGTCATCCGATGATGACGACATACTGTCCCCCCGACCCCGTAGAACGCACCTCAGCACAACATCCGGATACAGCGGAAGAGCTCGAAGCTCATTGAGCTTCTCCTCAACGTGCGTTTCGTTTCCTTGTTTGATAAAATGAGTGATTGTGGCTTTGCTTTTCTGCCCTTTTCTTTTCTATCTTTCATATATTTCCTGAAAACTGTCATTATCTTCTCGTTTTTCCTCTTCTTTCTGTTCAGACTTAGCGGAAGCAAGTTTTCAGACATCAGTAGCGCGTCGACTGTGCACAGCCTCCACCCCCCGTCACCAAGTGAGGCGGGCTGGGCAAAAGATAAAGTTAAGAAGAAGACGAAAAACCAAAGTTTGGCCAAAAATGACGTGTCGATCTACGATTCTTTGTCAGAAATCGGCAGAAACAGTTTGGAAAGCGCAGCACGTCCATTGTCTGCTGCATCGCCCTCAACAGTCAGCAGCATTAGTACGTGTGAAAACAACGGAAAGGTCAACGACCTCGATCACGTGAGCAAGTCATTGGCGGACGAAGACCCTTCGCTTCTTCTGTATGGCCAGGCGGGCAGGATAGCGTCGAACCTGGGGTTAAGCAGGGTCAGGTCGATGCAGAGCTTGAACGAGAGCTTGCGCGCGGTCAAAGGTCACCAGAACATGCCGCGATCTCAACGTCTGCGGAGGAGGGTGGACAGGAAAGTTGAGGAGGAGATCAACAAGATGAGGCACCGCTTTGGTAGAAGTGCCAGTGCCGCCGAGATCGGCGACGATTACGGCGATGGCGCTTGGGAAAGCGATGGCGATTATGACGCAGCATACGAGCGCTCGATGTCTGACTTCGATGGCCGTCGCTCGGTGATGTCACTCGATTCACCCCCCCAATCTTCATCTTCAAGCAGCATCCATTCAAGCTCCACCCGAAGACTGGTGCGGGATGATGCTTTCCACCAACTGCCATTTCAGGTGACGTCATCCTCCTCCGCGAAGGGAGGACCGCCAGGAAAGATACCCCTCAAGTCCTCCCCACCTAGGCGGCAGTTTCAGTCTAGGTTTCTACAAAACATACGCAACAAACGCGACTGCGCTCGCAGCCGCGCACCACGTGCGTCATCTGTTATCAGTGAGCGACGTCATTATGACGCAATAAAGCCTCGCATGCATGAAACGCCAGATTTGAGTTGGAGCGACGGAGAACTTGAATTTTACAACAGTGGTGACCTGGACGGGGTCATAGGTGAAAGGTCATCGTTGTATGAACGTCAGTCAACGTCATCGAGCAGTGATTATTACGCGGGTACAAACTTGCAAAGGGATTTCCCCAGATACGAGCCGGGGGGTATATCTAATGACATGCAGGGGGGCAGCGTGGAAGATGGCAACCTTAGTGAAGATGATCGGGGCTTTCCTGATAAACGTCTCCCTATTCGTCCTAGATTCCCTCCCAGGCCTCTCCGGTCCAGGCCAGAGTCCCAGGCCAAACGAGGGCGAGCAGGTGGCCCCGCAACTGGGGACTGCAGGGTGTTAAGGTCCCAGAGTTACTGCAGGGACGCCCTGGGGCAGGATGGGGGTGCCAGCCGCCCGAGGTCACTGAGCCGATCAAGTGATCACGTGACACGGAGCAACTACGACCTTCGACCGGATGACGACAAGGAACCGGAAGTGAGCTTGGACGCGCTCATTAACAAGTACTTGTTCAGGAAGTGACGTCCATGCAAAGAAGAGTTGCATGCAGGTGGATTCTTTATGTACTTTTACTTTGTTCTTCTTTCACTTTATTCCACTGACTCCCTTTCACAATCTGGCGTTTATGGCTACCATCGAATATAACCTTTCTAATGTAACAATATCAACCATTATTGCTTCACAAAGCAGTTAGTCGACACGAAGTAATAAATAGTCGAATATTATTTGCTTGTTTTTTGGCGGGCATTATTTTCAAGCGCTGAGNTGCACAACTCAGTTNCAACATAGGAAGGAATCTCTGCCGCTGTTCGCGACTTGCCCGGAGGTACACCCCCCTACATTTGTGTGTTCGCTCGTGAACCCAGGGTTGCCAGGTGCTTGACAAATAATATGACACGTGTTGTTCAGTGTATGGCAAATTTTTGGCAAAACATTTTTGAAAATGACAATGTTATTGGCAATCTTGATTTTTCGATGTTCAAAATTTTTGTAATTCATGTTGTATCCATACTTTCAATTTTTTAAGTTTGACAATTACAAAAAGACATGTTGCAATAGAAATCAAGATGCCTACTCAGTTGGCGAAGTATATCCTACGTTTAGATAATAATCTCGGGTTCTTGGCTGCGAAATGATTCCTTTTGATTCATAGTTAAACACTGGAAGTAATATTTCGATTTAATCATTTACAGAATCATTGCTTCACATAAGGTCTGTGCAACTGTGAAAGCTCGGAGTAACAAATTGATCAACATATATTTGCCGCGGGCCGCAAAAGTCGACNCNATTTTATTTCATTATAGTTTGGAAGAAATTCTGCACCGACAATTAATTATATATCTGAAGAACAGGCTTTTGCAACATTTTCTGCGATCGAGAAAGCTCTCGCGGGTCGGAAGAAAAGCTTCAAGGGGCGACGCAGGCCGTATGTTGTGCAGGCCTGGTTTAAATGCACACAAGCCTAAACGTAACAAGACTTGAAACACAGTAACAGCAAGTTGGTCGGTTGTGAACAGGGCCGGCCCTCCCACTAGACCAATTAGGCGGCCGCCTAGAGCGCGGCCTTCAGGGGGGAGCAGAACCCGCTTTTTTCTGGTTTCCATGTGCAGTTATATTGGTCTTCAGCACTACTGCTTGTATCGGCACAAAGCGTTAAGTTATAGTTTCCACAAGAAATGTTACTACAACTTCTGGTCCAAGTTTTATTGTGACGTGTAACGGGGGCGTAAATATTGAAGCCTGCCTGGGGCGGCCCTGGTTGTGAATGATGGTGAAGGTAATGGTGAAGGTGAATGATGGTGGTGAAGGAATCTGGTGCATTCGTAGAAGATGCACAACGATCAATGTTGAGCTGTATTTTCTATCTGAAGTTTCGGTGTTCATTTCATAAATGACAATTGGTATTTCAAAAAATGGCAAAATGTTGGCGCCGAAAATATTGCCAATAACAGTTGGCAAATTTTTGTTGAAAACAGTGATTTCTGGCAATGTCTGGCACCATCTGGCAACCCTGCGTGAACCTGAACAACGCTTCCCAGCCACTGAACATGCTTTGGCGCTGCAGCAGAAACTCTCGTAGTTATCTCTGAGTTGCGCATCGGCCGAGAATGTCCTGGCCACGTTTCATGTGGCTGGCCCGGCCCAATCGAGGGAAAGTCCCTTTTCACCGATCACTGCATTCCAGGTCATCTTCACTGGACCATGACTACAGGAACGATGTTTGATTGGCTGGCGTACCTGAAGAAGTTTCGGACTTGGAAGAAGCGCCACACTTGCTGGCGGGTTGTCTGCGATGCACTTGAAGCTTGCCTGCGACACACCGCGTGCCATAGTCTTGTCGCGTGCCACTTCTGCTTCGGACCGGCTCCGTTTCGCTCCACTGCTCGCCGCTGCTCTTAATCAAGTTCTCGCGCGTGATTACGTGTTTGCGTGCATTCGTTTTGTTCGTTGTTTGGTGCATCCCTGGCGCTGATAAAAGGTTTTATAAATGCGTTTGCGTCACTGAGAAGGTCGCCCTCTACCGGCCAAGAAACAATGCATCGATCGAGGTGTTGTATTTTCTTGCATTATCATTTTCTGTATGCGAAATTTAACGTTGTTGTATTCAGCAAGATGCGATTCTTCGAAGCGACTTTGTGTTCACCCGCGTTTGGTTGAAATCTACTGTCTTGGTTAGACAGTTAAACATTTATAAGCTCAGTGTGTTGGAACTGTCGATAGAACCTGGTTTGAGCAAAAACTCGGTACAGTAGAATTTGCCCAATTGGTCACTTCAAAGGGGATTAGAAAAAAGTAACGAATTAGGCAAACAGGTGAAAACTCTATCATAGAAGCCCGTATACTTTATCATAGTAACTCGTATACATAGTGCTTTTATTTGCAGTAAAATACAAATTAATGACGTTATGGTTGAATACAGCAACTAATTCCTCTGCTCTATCTGTACTCCTCCATTTAATCAAGCACCTTTTAAAATATTTCACGAACTGCAAAGACCTCTCGCGTTCTCTCAATGGGGAGTCAGGTCAGCTTCGCACCTCGTGTATAAATTCAATAAACAAATTGCGAGGTACAACAATTCTCAGGTAAAGATCCTTAATTTGTTTGAACCCCCACACGTACTAGCTGCTTGGACATCACAACCGAAACTGTAATCGACGTATTAGCCGCACAGCACACTTATCAGGGATGGAAAGAGGTGACGAATTA
>JGI24158J21664_10003499_pt1 | contig 19724 bp, 11 predicted proteins | sample Ectturendosymbi3_FD_21664 | JGI IMG/M metagenome (IMG submission 21664) | reverse complement strand
ACACGTTCATAACAGACACGTTCATAACAGACACGTTCATAACAGACACGTTCATAACAGACACGTTCATAACAGACACGTTCATAACAGACACGTTCATAGCAGACACGTTCATAACAGACACGTTCGTAACAGACACGTTCGTAACAGACACGTTCATAACAGACACGTTCATAACAGATCCGTTCATAACAGACACGTTCATAACAGATCCGTTCATAACATACCTGTTTATAACTAACAATGTTCATAACGGGTTCGTTATGTACGTGGTGTATTATGAACAAGACTGTTTTGAACGGACACCGATTTAGAAAACTCTGGTACAATTCAGAAAAAGCCCACTGCGATAAGGACACCTGGAGGAATGCATAGAAATTAATCTCAAGCACATGGATCTCCATCCTGGGTCGAACGGCAGAGGAAACACTAGACATTGCACAACAATAGTCAGATAGGAAGAGAATGAAACAACACTCAGCATGCTCAAGTCACTGGGTTATTTTCCCTGCCTTTCCTAAATACTCACATAATCTCCAGAAGAGTGCATCCTTAGTTCCTACAATGCCCCGCAAAGGGAATTGGAGACATTACACCAACCGGGCTACTGATCAGGGGCGTAATGAAGGGGGCAAAGGGGTTACAATTCCCCGGGTGCCGAATCACGCCGGGGGGCGCCAAATGACTGCGGGGGACGCCGAAAAGTCCCAACAAAGTCACAAGTACTTTCTTCAATACAGTACATTTGCTACCGGAAGACCTCAGGTTCGAAAATGGGGGCGCCAAACTTGCTTCTTGCCCCGGGCGCCATCTAACCTCGTTGCACCCCTGCTACTGATTTGTTGCACGGTCTGTGCCAAAGCCACTGAAGGGAGCGACAAGAGCACGTTCTCCAAACTTTATTCTCTATATTTAGTAGCGTAAGCATTTCTGTCCACACTATGGTAAACCTTGGATCTTCACAAAATTAACCGACCTCTTGAAAGATCAATTTTCCCTCAACGTATATTTTCTCAACCGTACCAGAAAATATGGAGCAAGTTTTAGCCGCATACCAGCGCTTTCATTGAGTTACTAAATGTTAGTGAGAAAAAAAAATGCCCAATGGTTTGCATTTTGCCAGCTTTCTATTTCTAACTAAACATGTCAGCTTTGCCTGATTTTAGCTGTGAAAACGCAATAACGAATAAAAAAATTGCAACGTCCTATCAATCCTTTACTCAAATTTGCACAAAGTTTCGTACAATTTCGACAAATTTGTCCAACTTTCATCGATATTTGCTCAAATTTTCACTATTTTGCATAGAATGCCGTCCTGACGCCGGCCTCGTGTTACTACTGAATAGATGGCCATGCGATGCCGCCAACATAAGTTGTCATGTCATTCGCAGTACCTGTCATTGCGCTTTCTTCCACTTTCATCAGCTTTTCTGATTGGAAGCGACGCTCTTGAATTCAGGTCGCTATCATCCAACTAGTTTCCAACTGGCTAAAATATACTGTAATTCTCAGGTTCTCAAGGAGAGGGCAAAGCGCTCTTTTTGATCGATAGGCCTGCTAAAGTTTCTTCTGCTTAGGGTACTGCGGCTGCTCCTTGTTTTCATACGTAAAGCTGATGTGTTTTGAATGCAGGGCTTCACACAAATGGTTGGTTGAGCAAAATCATGGTTGACCAGTATTGACACTCACTTAATAACAGCTTCATACACAGGTCTAACAACAAGTCCAACCCCACATCCTTACACTAACTTGGAATATAATGAGCAACACGGTTAAACTTCTAATAATTTATCAGTGAAAGCACGAAATCACAGGAGTGTTTTGGCGCAAATCATGCGCTTTTACATGCACGAGAACTACATTTAGTTGCAGCTATCTACAAACTTTTTTTGACCTGAAAATAAAACTGTGAACCTGAACTTGGGAAATTGTCTGTAGATATTAGGTTTAGATCAATCTTTCATTGTCCTCGGAAAGAAGATAGAAGTTAAGCTCAACAATAAAACTAGCCTTTGATTAGAATTGACAAGAAGCCAGCAGGATATTGATAGCATCTACTACATTCAGTTGTGTCTTGCTAGTTGTTGCATCTACGAAAGTTTGTTTCTTCCAATTCTTAGTTGGCACATGAGTCACATGACGTAGGCCATCTTGATATGATGGCAAGACCAGCACTGCAAGGGCATTTCTGTAAGCTGTAGGAACCATTATTACGAAACAACAATGAAATGTAAGAGAAAAATAACCATTGTCAAATAAAAATTCACTCTGAAAGTGCCACTGAGAACATTCTGTTTGGAGATCGAGAGAGCTAAGAGCAGCAACAATGGATAGAGAAGTCCTTGAGACTGATTCTACCTTCAGTGCACCTTTAACTGAAAACTGCATAGACGTGACAATAGCGAAATGCCCGTGTCCACCACTCCCAGATTTAGATTTACCAAACTTAAGCATTTATCACCCATATCAAAGAAGGTATCCTTCAAATGAAGTCATAAAGGAAGCTTGTTTGATTTTACGTGATTCAGAGCATCTTCAAGAACACCGTTTGGCTGATCCGCTCACTTACAGGATCATAAGAAGTGTTCCACATCTTGACCCTAACGTTGCCCAATCTGTCATATCAACGCCATTCTACAGTGCTCATTGGGGTAAGTGGTTTGAATTCGGTTAAATTTTGCTTACTAAGAGCCCAGCTTATTTGCCACTAAGTCTATAGCAAGGGTGGGGAACCTGCGGCCCGCGGGCCAATGCGGCCGGCGTGAATATTTGATATGGTCCGCATCAGAATTTTCGTTACTCAAGTAAGAGTAGGCTTATAACATCACGTCAAAACGAAGCTCCACTTAGATAGTAAGTCAAGAGAAGTCACTCTTCCTCATAGTTCGATAATGGTATAATTTTAGGACAAAATTAATTGATTTTGCGGCCCGCCAACGATAATGCACAATTCATGCGGCCCGTGATAGCAAATAGGTCCCCCACACCTGGTCTACAGGGTATGTCCATCGTATCGAAATGTTAAATGCGTTTGTTCCGTTGCAAAAGTTTTTGCCATTTTCAAATACTTCCTCTTATTGACCCTGTCTGCGCACATCAAGGGGATATAATAAAACTATTTTATACATTTAAATTCAATAAAAGGCGTGGTAAACAATTTTTGAAAACACCGATACTGTCCTGTTCAGGCTACAATATCTATACCAGGAGTGCACATCACAGGGCACGCGTGTCCAACGTAGCAGATCATAGGTTCGAAACTGACACGCGTACGATTAGCCTGAGGTGAAAGATCATTTTCTCTTGGGCATAAATCACACTGATTCGCATGAACGGTAGTTAGCTGCGTGTGAATAAATTTGCGAATTTAAATTATGTATTAGCAAATTTATTCACTCGCAACTAACTACTGTTGAAAACAAGTGAAATGAAACTAAGTGGTCCAGTACAGGGGTGGGCAAATAACGGCCCGCCTGCCAAATGTGGCCCGTCACAGCGTTTTCAGTGGCCCGCGGAAACATTCAGGAAAAATCTTTAATTCTGAAATTTCCTCCAACTATCACAGTAAATATTAATGCTGAGGCTAGCAACCCTGCTCAGGAATCTTGTGTAGCCCCCTACCCAGAGGCTTTTTCTTTTGTTAATTTCACATAGCCCACCTAGAAAAATGTTAGAAATCTGTGCTTCCATGACTTTTCCTGATTTTCAGAGACAAATGGAATAGTGCCGGAGTTATATTACAGAAAAGTCTCTGAAAGCCTATATATAGGACGTATGGGCATTATACTACCAAGGGTTACCTGGTGTGTAGCAAATTTTGGACACCTTACTGAGTTAACATATCAATGCAATTTTAAGTGCAAAGCCTGTTTGGCCAGATATGACCACAAATACCTTATATGTGAAGAGTCTTCCAACACCATGACTTGATCTGAAAAAAAAGCGGATCTAAAACATGCATGACGTTTTCTATGCACAAAAAAAATCCCCTCTAAAAAATCCTTTTTTTGGTGGTACTCTCAATAAAATTTGTATGATATGTACGTTTCGCTGGGCAGATACAATTTTGTTGCGAAAGTGATTAAATATTAAAGTAAAAAATGCTTTGGTCTGGGAATAACGGATGTCACGTGTCCCAGGAAGACGTATGCAAATTATGGGTAGCATTACACCCTACTTTTACTGACGGGCATAACAAAATAAGGATTCCTGAGCAGGGATTTAACCGAGGCTTGCTTCTATTTCCATAAGAAGGTGCGCCCTCCGCTAAATGCGGCCTTCTCAAAGTGGCCCCCAAGCCAAATTAATTGCCCATCCGTGGTCTAGTGCAATGTTGCTGTCTGGTGTGACGGGATTTTGCAATTATTTGAAGGGAAGGTGGCACGGAACCTCATTATTTGAAAAGTTTTGTCATGCATCCTCATTCGATTTGGGGATCCGTTCCGATCTGCAACAGCCACAAAAGGCCTACCTGACTTCACAGTACGGATGGGCTAGCTAGCTCTTAAGCTGATAATTGCGTAGAAGTCTGCAGATTAGAGATGGCACGGTCCAAGATTTTTCAGGTCCAGACCGCCCATGGCCCGCCACATTCAGCCCATTAGCCGCCCGTGGACCGACAACATTTATTCTTTTCAAAACCGATTGTGATTTACAAAGCGATTGTGATTTGGTGCATATATCAAAAACACCTATAGCACGCCATCAAAATGTTGCATAACACATTCTCTCCAAGAATCCACTCAGCACCAGAATCGCTGACCGCCACGCTCATGCAAGAAGTTACCACCATGCACGAAAAGTTTCTTAAAGTGTACCTGTCAGTCGAGCCTGACAGAGTGCTCACACATGGGAAAAGCAAATTTGCCTTAAAATGCAGCAACGGCAAAGAAATGCCAAGTGGTTTCAGTCACTTTTATTGCCACCGAGTGGTTCTTTCAACTCAAAAAAATTTTGAAGGTTTTTTCAACATCAGTGGGCGGCTCGTAGCGGCTCGGTGAAGTCCAACGGCTAAAAATATTGTTAGTGGCCCGCTCGTTCAACCTTAGCGGCCCACCCAAAATCCGCACCATTAGCGGTCCGTGCCACCTCTACTGCAGATGTTTCTCAAAATAAAAGTTGAGCGAGTCATGTTTATAACTTGAACTTTATCAAGGTGGGATCTGGCTGTTTTTGTTTGCTGTGCAAAAGTAGGCTGTGGAGCTTCTCTTGATTTCTTCATTAATAGCATTCAAGACAAAACTTCACATCCCACAGCAATGATACCCAGCAATCGAGGTAGGCCTGTAGCGCAGTGATCCATCCAAGCCAAGGGTGGGAACCTGCGATAAGGGGCCAAATACGGCCCGCGTGAACATTTAATATGGCCCGCATCGGAATTTTCCTTGCTCAAGTTAGAACACAACACCATGTCAAAACAAAATTACATGATAAGTACAGTGCATCAAAAGGGGTTTATTTACTACCTCTCATAGTTTTCTCTCTTTGTTTTGCTTAGGAAGATAAAGGTACAGTGCATCTGCAACTTACGTGACTGATTAAAAAAATTAATTATTTTTACGGCCCGCCAGCGATATTTCATATATCACGCGTCCCGTGATAGTAAATACGTTCCCCACCCCTGGAAGCTGTGCCCGGGGGTGCACAAAAATTTCGGAACAAACACACACGGAAAATCGAAGAGTACACACAGCCAGGTTTGGGCTCTGATGCGCAGGCAGGTATTTTTGTTCTAAATTCTGTTCCCAACAAGAAACATTATGAGTCCTTAACAAATTCCTCACATCGAGTTTTTGCGAATGTATGAGTGTGGCTGTGTTAACATTGTGAGCCTCCGCATTTATTTAGATAGACCGATTTAGATAGACCAACACCATCACGGAGACATGCACCAAAGGTTACGGCATCTGATTATTGGAGTTCTGCTAATACTACATAACGTCTTCTAACCAGCGAATACTTTACTGGAGAAAGAGCAACATTTCGCGCAGTCTGCTGACCGGCTACAACTGACGAATTTAAATCAGCGTGTTAGCAAAGCGACCAAAAATGACACTACAATGTTCATACTCCTTGAAGTCTGTTCATCTATATTACATTGGTTTTCAGACGTTCAACACAGAATGGCGTTACATACAAAGTTTTGACATCGCAAAAGATTGTGAGCAACGCCGTGACCTCTGAATGACTCTCTGTTTATAATGTGTTATCAATGTCGTCATCAGCATTAGATGATGGTGATACTGCATGTCGCAGTCACTGGTTGCAAATAAGCATCGCAGCTACAACTGCGTAAACCTTTTACATTTTTGTGAAGATCTGCATAAGTGCGTTTTCTTGCGCACACTTAGGCTCTACTATAACTAGAGGGACCACTGGTATAGCGGTACAGCAGGGCGAGGTTAAGTCACAGATGCAAACGACTGATGATAATGCTGGCAGGCTCCATTTTACTTGGTAAAGATGCCGCAAGATTACCATTGGACGGCTAAGGTGCTGGGAGTCGAAACAATGGAGAGCCACCACTTTGCACTGTAGTATGTACTGCCAAGAGCCGCTGGTGATCATATTCTTGGCAGTAAGGAAATTCTAAGAAATTGACGCGACATTCAGATTTAATTTTGGTGGCGCCGCACCAGGGCGTCGTGCTAGTAGGAATTTGAGGCCGATATTGACAAGATTTTTTAAGGTTTTGAACAAGAGAAAAAGTATAGAATCTAGATCGTACTAGTTAAGATGAATGTTTTGAAATAGGCCTATTGTACTTGGGTGCTTTTTCCAACAGCATTTTCTGCACCACACTTAAAATCTTTGGATTTTAAATTGAACGGAGTTACAAGTTAAGCCAAATACAGAATGTTGCATAACGGAAACGATTGATCCCTAATTCAGACTGACATGAATTCCAAGTACGATTTTCATAAACTTCCTCAGACGTTTGAACAGAGCATGCTATGCCTCCATTCCACAAAAAGATGGAAAGTTTTGCTGATTTAAGAAACCAGGTAGGGACCGAAACAACCTTGATTGTTGAAGCAAGGTGATTTGGTGTAGAGCCAGCAGAACTACGAGAGGTTGCTGAAGGTGGTGAGGTATTTCTAGTCCACCTAAGGCTGATTCCCTCTCGGCCTTCCTGGGAGGAAAGCGGGTGTGAAATGAATGAATGAAGTAGTATAACTGCTACTTTTCAACTCAACAAAAGCTTGAATAAATAAAAGGCATTTTTTTCACAGGTCCACTCAACTTTTTCAACGCAACAGGTACTTTTTCAACAAACCATCAAAGACAATGCGGATTTTACCAGAAGATTACAAACAACATCTCTGAAAGCAGTGAGACTGAAAAGAATCTTATAGATGTGGGAGTTTCACTCAACTTTTCTTACTATGATACCAATTCAATTTCAATGAGTACTTTGCTGCACCCGAAGCGCAAGAAATCCTGTGGAAAACAAAAAATGATCTTATCATCAGATTGTTTGGACGTACTGCGCCAAATATCCGATATTTTGCATAATTCGACGTCGTCATCAGAACGTCATTGCAAGGAACATCAAGGCAAACACATCCGCAAATGCAAGAAATTTAACAAAGGTTAGAGATTATGGATATTTCTGGGTCTAATGAACCACCAAGAGTTGTTCCTTACCTATGAAGAGTTTATCTCTAAAACAAAAGGCAGGTGTTTCAAAAATAGCACGTACGTCTGATATATTTTTGTGAAATGGTATTGATTCGTTTAAACGTCATGCTAAAGGTGAATTAAGATATAGGTGTCAAGAAACATCAATCTTTTTGCTATTTCCTAGTTCAGTGGTCATTCCCGTTACGTCTGCACAGGGCAGGTTTTAAGCCTATTCGACTAATTTTATCAAAATGGGTTCCGCACTATAAGGGGACTCCCACCAGCGGCGATAGAGTTCCCACTTGAAGTCTTTTCTCTCTTCTAAGAGAAATTAACCACTACTGAAAAGTGAAACGAAAAATTAGAAATTTTTATTCCTCACATTATTAATTTATTATGCATACTCAGAAAATTGTCGTCGACTCGTATAACTTCTACTGACATATAAAAGGTTATGTCCTTCACCCGAAAGATTTATTTGATGGGATAAAAGTTAAGTTATTGCATCCAAGATGTGTGTTCTATTCTACACTGCACAATGAACAGATCAAGATAAGATAATAGTAAATGATTGACAGCGTGTTTACCATCCGGGCCCGTTGTTTTTGCTGCAGGTCTACGTGCGCCGGTTTAACAAAACCGCAGCTTATTAAATTGGAAAGATGCTGGAACCAATGTAGGTTTATTTAGCGAAGTCAGTTGTGTCGTGTATTATGCTCTAGCAAGCTGTGTGCGTGGTCTTTTATGTGCGTGCGTTCTTTCATGTATCTTGTACCTGCATTCGAGTTGGATTACATGCGCAACGACTTCATCGCCACCTAAAGACGTAACAGAGCTGATAGGCCATAGCAGGGCTAATTAGCCTTATAAATTATTGTATATGATAGTGTGAATATTGTTCGTCTCCGTAGACGAATTAATGGTTGGTGAGTGATCAACTGGTTTAGAATATACCGAGTATTTATCGTGTTTTATGGATATTTATCTATAGTTAGTGCATGATAATGATATGAAAGTGTTCAAGAGTATTTGGGATATCATAGAGAAATACCAGACAAGCATGGGCGTTGGAAGTTTTTTTTTCCCAGGGGAGGCCAAAGGGTGGATTTTTCCAGGTGGTGACCAAAAATCATTTTTCCAGGGGACCAACAGTGGTGAAATTTAATTTTACCACCTCGAAACTAAGAGAAAAATATCTTTCTATCAACTAAAAAGCTGATAGGAAAATATAAAATTTCAAAAACCAGTGTGGCCTTGGACCCCCCTGCACCCCTCCCCTTTCCGATGAACATGCACACAAGAACAGCCGTTTCATTTCTAGAAACCTGAAACCACTGAACTTGAAAATATTCTGAGAGACTACGAATAAAAATCCAGAAAAGTATTTTTCTAAAAACATGCTTTGTGTATAAGCAGTTTGTCTGTAATTGTTTTGTTTGTGTTTACAAAATAAAGCTTTCATATTGTCTTGCAAAATTTTAATACATCAAGCATTCAATTTTTGTTAGTTTGAAGATGAGCATACTACACGTAGTGTGAACGTGCATAAGTTTTGTTTTTTTTAACAGGGTCCCCGCCATCAGTTTTCTTATTGGGCCCCGCAACTCCTAGCACCTACTTTCGTCTGCATACCGGCATGCCTACTTATTTTAAAATAGGCCTCTGGAATTTTTTTGTCCATTTGTTTTCCAATTGCTGTATTGGAACGAAAGATAGATTTAGGATTTTTATTGAACGTTCTTACTCTATCATTCAACTCCGTTCCAACAAAGTTTCGGCCACTATCATCAGCTTGTGCGAACGCTGAATTCAGCACATTTATAGTGCATTTAAAGTTGTATTGACAATATTTAAAATAAGCTGTTCCTATGTAACAGTAAGATTGCCTGACATCTAAAGCTGTTACATTCCATAAACGAACACTGCAGTAGTGAACTTAGCAATTAGATTTGTTGTCAGATTTGGTAATTTTTGAGTAAGCATTTTTTAAGAATTACCCTGATGTACCATCCCATCTTTAAATTGATACATCCATTCCAAATGCATTTAGGATTGATGCGCCAATTTAAACATGAGATGGTATTTACCTAATCAAGGACTTTTTTACTAATGTCTAACTGGGCACAGGCCTTTGTTGGTTAGAGAAGACAGCAAAAAAAGTCTAACGTTTCACAAAGATTTCTTAGAAAATTGAGAACAGTCCACCTAAAATAACTGTTTTGTTGAACCAGGTCGTAAATCAAGCAGGTCAATCATCCCTCGCTTCCCTCACATGATCTTATCTAATGAAAAATGTTGCATGATTACTAACAGATGCTATGTCGGTGGAAAGGTGTCAACAAAATGGCAAAAGTATGAGGTGAGTGCGTCCATTTTGCTTACAAATCACAAAAAAGTGGACACTTTAACCAGCTTGGGACATCCCACCAACTGTGGATCAAGGATTTTTTAGGATGTTGGCTACTAGAACAAAAGAAATATCCGGAAAAACGTTTGTTCTATGACGTAACGTTTTTCGCTGGGAACAAAAACCACCGAATAAAAAGTATCTATCAAAAACGTTACTCGGTTTCACTCTTGCTGTGTTTTTTTGATCGCAGAATTTGCATGCTTATTCTTGAAGCCAGCTTGCCACGTACACTTCGCCATTTTGTTGGACCGCAGCATGGATTTCGGTTTGTCGTATTATAAGGTTAACAGAGGACGTTATGCATTCCAATGATTAAAGGCTTTTAAAAATGTGGAGATAAAATATTGCAACAGATAAAATTCCTTTGCAGAACATGCGATTTTTTCGTTCAGCTTTTCAATTGCTAAGGTTTTGATGTTGAACTATTTCGAAATACATATTTTCTGGTTTAAAACACCAGCGCCGCGTCAAAGGAAAGAAGCTTCTGCCTGTGCAGAGGGTAGTCCAGGGTTTTATATTCTATTCTGTTGATAATTTACCAGAAAGTGTCGTAGCTGGATCCGTATCTGTGCTGATAAAAAAGAGGTTTATAGAGATTCCATGCGTTGTCCACACAGCATATTCACAGACAAATACAAACGCCGCAATTGTGCTTCCATCCAATCTGGTGAGGCGACCGCTTGTAGTTCCGAAAATTTATTCTTAATATTGCGAAGAATTGAGAGTTTGTGTTTTGGGTCAGTGTGGTTGTCCGAATCATACTTCTTAATGTATAATAGAAGGCTCTATCGGAACAAACGATGCCAACATATTTTACTGCGAGGACTGTGCGCAGAACAAGTCCTGGGCATGACATTAAACTGCAATCAGTGATGGGGTTACAGTTCGGGAATTATGCAGTTTATGGGAAACTGGAAGACCCTTTAGCCATCATTATTCCCATGTCCATTCTGGCCCGAAGTGGTGACGTTTGACAGGGCTCTAGTTATGGATCAAATAGTCTGTTTAAGGGCGGAGTGAACTCTTTGGCCATGCAAGGCAATCATTCCAAGTATGGGGAATCGATACGTAGGTGGTGAAATTTTCACCACTCTCGAAATCTATGCAGCTGAGCCTGGCCTCAATGCATTGGCCACACCTTGAGAGCCTTCAGGGATCCAAAATGATGATCTGGGGACTCAGTGGCCCTAACTCTTATTGCCCAAGCTTGCCTTGGAATTTCTGAAAGCGACCATCCTCATTTGTAGAGCTTTTCCGCGTACTTATTCGGAACAGGAAAATGACTATTTACGTCTAGTGTTCCCTTTAACAAAATTTTACACTGAGCAAATGTTTGTTTTAGTGAGCACGAATATTTTAAGGTTAAGTTAGCAGACTTCGAAATGGTTTACAAACTTTGTGCGTTATTAGAATAAGTATGAAATATCATCAAAATACGAACAAAGTACACATTTAATTCAAATAGCTTCGTGTTTTCGGGCGTTTCCAGCCTCTTATATACTTTGTTCACTGTGTCTGATGGTGGTGCTGCGCATTTGCTCACCTTAGAGGGAACATTAATTAGATTATGTCGTAGATTTTCAGCGAGGAGATTCCTCGGCAGCAGCGCAGAAGTTCTCGTTTGTGATGTAATTGAAATTAAGCAGCGCCGCGAAACATGTAGACACTCGCCAAAACCGGATGACATCATATATACAGTAATGTTTATGTTTCACCAAAGTTGTTGATTTGTTGAAGACTATTCACAGATGATCTGATGATTTTCTGGTATTCATAGAAAAATCTTCTTGGAAAAGATTACGTCAAGAGGTTGCAAGAGCACAAGCAAACGGAAAAATTAATAAGATTTTTATGTCGAACACCGGAAAGAAGTTTAAGGTCATGTGTGGCAAGCGTGAGTTGTTTGATGGTGAATAAAATTCTTTTAAATGTAAATTGGACTAGACATAATAAAATAACCTTGGACTTTCATCCATTTAATATGAACAGAAAAGAGATACAGCGGAAACACAGTAAACCAGCAGTGGTCTTCTTACTAATCTTTGCTATGCTGTGCCTTGCTACGCACTATCTACATGTTGGTGAGAACTTATTTCGTTATTGTGAAACTTGCGACTAACCACTGAAAGTTTTGTGCACAGCACAATGCCCGCTTTGTCTCATTCCTTATTCTTCTCAGATTTACTTAAATTTTCATGCCTCAGTCATTACAGTTTATGTAAAACTGATTTTTATGTTAAGCTTGAGTTGTATATGCGAATAGTACTTGGCCAGAATGGTTTTACTACCACGTTTAAACAAGCCTTTTCCCTTTCAACATAGCTCCTTTCATAGAATTAAACTTTGAAATAATCTCCAAAGCCCTCGCCTAATCTGAGCCCACATAAATTTGCCGAACAAATTTCGAACTGGATTAACAAATCTGGAAAACAATGTTTAAATATTCTAATTCAGGATTTAGGTAAAGCTAAAGACTACCCAGAAGATAGCAGTTTGGGTGCGAGAAATGAGACTGAAGTTAATACAGATGATGAAGCAACAGTTCACGGGATTGAGGATGATTGTCCCGATTTAGAAGCTACTTTGTTCAGGTAAATTTCGTTCAAGTACTCTATTCTGCATTTTCTACGCAGCATTCTCAAGCTAACGATTGCCAAGGAAGTGTAAAAGCAATAATATCGGGAAAAGTTAAAAATGCACAACAAAGCAAGTGACGGACTTCTTAGGATGCAGCCAAAATTTAAAAACTATGTTTAAAATCAATTGCAGTACTTGGTTTTCATAACATTTATTTCACTTTCACGCAAGTAATCAAGTATGAAAATCAGGTGCGTATGCTGTTACCTGAATTTTCGAGTTTCTTGCCTTCTGGAACAGATATCCTGTCCGAGATTAATGCAAACATTGGACGTGCAATGTTTGTACAAACCGCAACCATGTCGCACGTGCGGACCTTGAATTCTTCCAAATGATATTGAATTCAATTTGGCCAACCAACTACAAACACTCTGCTTCTCTAGCTTTGTTAACATGCAGTAGCGTTTTGCTTGCTATGTTTTAACGAAGTTTCCCATAACTTTTTACACCACCAGCTTCGGTTTTGTTCTGCTGAGCAATTGGATGTTTATGTGTTACCAATACTTTCGCTGATCACATATGTAGGCACTGCAAAATAAATCCGACCGACACCTTTAAAGAATTTCAAAGTCGAAACCAATAGGCTGCTCTCTGCTGTAGGTAGATGAACACTTATGCGGTCAAAAACTAAATTCAAAACGTGTAAGAAAATTTTTATTACAAAAAATAAAGCAAATTAGCCCACCGTTTGTCGAATGAATTCAACGCGTGAGAACTTTCACTAAATCATGACTCATCAGACCAATAACTTTATTTAAAATTTCCACTGTGCTTAATTGATAGATTACGTTCATGCATTCAACCGCACTCTTAGTTACTTTTACTGAGGCGCCAACCTCTGACTACTGTTTTTGTTCTGCAGGTTGTATCCATCAGTGTCCAGTGACGCGAGCGTTCATGATGACGCAATAAGAAAATAAACATTCGTCGACATGATGGGTGGTTTTTCTTTGTGGGGCGGTGACCTTGTTAAGTGTTGCTTTTGCGAACTTGTCGCCCATCAGCAGGGGCGTAACGAAGTTAGTTGGCGCCCGGGGCAAGAAGAAAGTTTGGCGCCCCCAAGTTCGAACTGAGGTCTTTGGGAAACAAATGTACTGTATTGACATTGTTGTTGGGGCTTTTCGGCGCCCTCCGCAGGCATTGTGCCCCCGCCTCACTGCAGTGATTCGGCGCCCGGGGAATTGCGCCACCCTTTCCTCCCTCGTTACGTCCCTGCTCATCAGCTCCAGTTAAAGGAGCGATGAAAGAAACTTTCGGCAAAATTGCTCTTTTTTTCTTGAAAGTTTCCAGCCATATCATGGAGTTTCAAGAAACGTATACTCTTCGAAAAACAACCTCGCATTCAGACTATACTGTAGAGCTTAAAAGTCTTGAAAAGTTGTACCAGAGACATTAATGAAAAAATATTTGAACAAAACCATAAAAGCCCCAGACCCTGTTTTGGTAAAACAGACATTTTGTTTTTGGAAAAACAGAAAAAATACAGTTATCTTACAGTCTACTGATATAAAAATATCTCGCATATCCCGCTGCACCTTTGCTTCTACTCGAGTTTCTCTCAGCAGCTCATAAATTTTCTCGTCAATTTAAATAAAGTATTATGTTGAAGAAGTTTGTGAGCAGAACGGAAAATTCGTAAGTAACTTTCTTGCAAGTGGAACACTAACGGACGATTCCAGATAAATCTCTACATAGTCGCCAGTGATGTATTACTAGAAGCACGATACCGTGGGTACAGAACTTCTGCGGAAAGCGAAAAATATGTGCAACGTGTGCAAGAACTTTAACGCTTTTATCAAAAAATTATATCTACAAAATATACTTAACAGATATACCCTACGCTACAGCATGTTGAGCGCCAGTGTTTGACATACTGTTGTGGTTATCTGTAGCGAGATCAGAAAAACAATGTCTGAAATGTATTCCCGACCTGGTTGGAAGTAGAACGGTTCACCTTACAGTAACAAGTGAAATCTCAAGTCCCACGATAGGAGTCGAGTAAATTAATAAATAACAATCACGTTTCCAGACAAAGCCTACGCAGTTACATGCAGTGGCGTAACTAAGGAAGGTAAGAGGGGACATCTGCCCCCGGGCGCAGGATTTTGAGGGCGCCAAATTGAGATCGGTATGTTATGTAATAATTACAAGATGTCAAATGTCAGCGGATGATAATAATTACGATTTACAAAATGTTTAATGCCAGAGGCTGTTACCCCCGTTGCAAAATCTCATCAACTTCAGTAAGGTTCGTGAAGCGAGCAGTTACGAACATTAGTGATATTTTAAAGCGGACCTTCTGCCTCCGGAATTCAGCGCCCGCATGTTGTTTAACTGACGGCTGCGTCACAATCAGGGGCGTAACGAGGTTAGGGGGCGCCTGGGACGAGAAGCAAGTTTGGCGCCCCCCCCCCCATGTTTGAACCTGAGGTCTTTCGGAAGCAAAAGTACTTTATTGAAGAAAGTGCTTGTGACATTGTTGAGACTTCGGCGACCGGGGAATTGTGCCCCCCTTGCTCCCCCCTCGTTACGCCCCTGGTCACAATGCTTTCAGATAGCCAGGGTTTCGAACTTTCCGACATCGCTCTCACGTTATATTTCGTCACAATGGGACGGGAATCCAACGATGGAAGTACATGCAGTATGCTACTACTGCGCATGTTTTTAGAGCAGTCGTTCTGTTTTCAAAAAAATATCCGATGGACCACTTTGCTATGCTGACACCTCACGAGAACAACTAGTCGAAACTGTATTGCACATAGGTGGTCTTACCCGTATGCGTACGGGAAGGCATTTTACTGTGGGGTCGGAAAAAATTTGCACTGAAAATAAACAATTTGCCTTGAAACTGACTTTTTTAGTTTAACCGAATGGGGCCTGAAACCTCTTGTAAATATACACTGTCTTGAAAATTTTTTCACCATTCAGGATTATTGAGCAACTTGCGCTTGCCCTGAAAAACAGAGTTTGCCCTGACATTTTTCATTGTATTGAATATATTTCTTACCATTCAGGATTTTTGGGCAACTTTGCGCTTGCCCTGAAAAACATAGTTTGCTCTGAAATTTTTCACTGCATTGAATATACTTTTTACATTCAGGATTTTTGAGCAACTTTGCGCTTGCCCTGAAAAACAGAGTTGCCCTGAAAATATTCACTGTACTGAATATACTTTTTACATTCAGGACTTTTGAGCAAATTACGCTTGCCTTGAAAGACAGAGTTTGCCCTGATTTCACTGTATTGAATATATATTTTTATCATTCAGAATTTTGAATAACTTGCGCTTGCCCTGAAAACAGAGTTTGCTCTGAAATTTTTCACTGTATTGAATATACTTTTTACATTTAGGATTTTTGAGCAACTTGCGCTTGTCTTGAAAAATAGACTGTGCCCTGAATTCACTGTATTGAATATACAGTATATTTTTTATCATTCAGGATTTTTGAACAACTTGCGCTTGCCCTGAATATGGAGTTTGCCCTGAAATTTTTCACTGTATTGAATATAGCCTACTTTTTACATTCAGGACTTCGAGGCTGCCGCCCCCCCGCCTCGTACACCTATGGTACATAATCTATTGTACTTTTGAGAAAAGGTTACAACATAGGCGTAGCCAGAGGGGACCAGGGGGTCATGGCACCCCATAAATTTTTAGCATATATAGTCATTTTGTGCTTTGTGAAGCGATATCCCAAACAAAACAGTGTTGTTCGCCTAAAATTAAACATTTTGGCCCCCAAAATTTTGAGCTGGCTACGCCACTGGGTTACCATTTTCAGAAACTTTTTATGTGGACCACTAACAAATTCAACGTTGAGAATCATTGTTTCAGAGCAGCGATGGAACTTACAGTGTGTTACAACGACAACAAATATGATGTTTAGCAAAATTTTTAAGCTTTGATGGCTTGGCAAACTTAATGTTAAATGAACTTTATGCGTTTCTGAAAGTAGTTATGACAATTTTTATTTGTGGAATATTGAAATAAATGCTGAGCTGACTACTTTTGCAAGATTCTAATTGTCCCTGTGCAAGAGCGTTGTATACGTTAGTTATGACTTTGAACTTTTCAGTAACTGCTACATGTGTTTTATATTAATTTGACCTATAAACTGCACAGCTCCACAGTCCCGTGGCCACGTGAGGGCTTTGGTAGCTTAGCCCCCCCCAAACAAAGCTTCAAGCCCCCCAAATTAAAACATGAAACACTATATGTTAGTGGAATTTTTGTCAAATATGAATATCAAGCCCCCCCTGCACGAACGTAAGACCCCCAGCACAAACCTAAAGTCCCCTATTGACGATTTTCTGCCGATAGTTCTGGGTACGCCACTGGCTACATGTACATGGAAATTATATTTGTTGTTGAAGAGACAATTCTAAACAAAAAATGAATGAGAACCATTCGCTATCACATTATTCCCATTTTAGGTACAGTAGCTCTGCTGGCTGTCTTGAAAAACAATCTCATAATCGCATAATAGATTCACACATGGCTTAAAAGCGGTAAAATCATATTACCCTAAAATACATTTAACGCAACTAATGACGGTATAATTTCAATCAAGTTTAGTACTTCTTCACATGCTTAGACAGTGGACTCCTGGTGTGAAGATTAAACAAAACCAATCCCACTAGTCCAGGTTAACCAAAAAGTTGTAACACTGTTCAACAGATGCAAGACACCGAAAGCCCAATGTCTAATAATTTGCAAAGCCTTTTTGCTTGTGATGTGTCCCTCTGTAAACATTTTCTCACTTTTTCAACTAACACTACAAGTTTAACCAACCTAAAATTTAAACTGTTTATCGATATTTTCTTTATCTGTTGTAATTTGAGCAAGCTAAATAGCAAACAGAGTATTGGCTGCGGACTTTACAGACCACATAGAATTTGTCAGTTTGGTATCTTACGCGAACGTTATACCACTGCGTAAATGTTTACTACAATAGAAATATTTGTGCTATTTCGTGATATACATTGAAAACCCAGCGCTGATAACACAGTTACTGTTTCAAAGCAAACTAGGAAAGTGCCCAATTTTCCCAGTAATCGTAGTTCCAGATGAGGTAGCTTGTCAGCTTTGGAAAGATGAGTTACGTTCAACAGTTCCTTCGAATCAAATGTTCTTAAACTTTCTGTCGCACCTCCTGCCTACTTTGAAATTAGTCATTGTTATTCGCGCCACACCTACAATCATCAAACTGTGAAACCTAAAGCTGATGTTTCTATGTTCTCATCAACATGAAACCAATTTGTGATATTTGATGTTAGTTTTTCCCCTTGCTGCATTTGTGTTGTGTCGTGACTTGACCCACAAAATTGCATGAATAAACCATACCATACCGCCTAGCCTCAAAATCATCCACCAAAACAATTTGCCATTATCATACTTAATGGGAAGGATGCAACTGTTTCGGAAAATAGCAATTTCAATCGTGGCTTCGTTGAAGACAACGCACATCGGTTTCACATTCCAGTTTGTTCCGAGATTTTGTCTTGTACGCTTTGTTTTGATTATGGCGTTTATAGTGAAATTATAACAAATTAACGAAAACAATGCAGTTAACATTTTCCAATATGTCGCTGCAATAATCGCGTCCCTCTGCGAATCCTTCACGTCCTCAATTTGAAAAACCCAGGATCTAAACTAAACAATTCTTCAGATTCCGTTAAATTGCGGGATTTACGTATCTTGATGTTGGAGCATGTATGCGTTGCAACTTCTCCGGTGGCGTTGCGCTGAATGCGCGATCCACCACGAAAGGAATGTGCGCGAAGAACAACACTCATATACGTGGCGCGAACAAGCAATAATACAGTGGTCGTGGCGCGTGATCTCTTTCTTGCTTGCTGCCACTGTGTGAAGCTTTGCGCACTTGCCGCTCGGACTTTCCGATCGCAACATATGAAAGACAAGTGTGGGAATGAAACCACCACAAAGTTATGTCGTTTCAATGGTTCAGGTTGAAAATCCCAAAACTTGTTATAAAAACTTCATCCAGAGCAAAACCAGTACTCGTGCGTTGTTTTTATTGCTCGTTTCAATCGTTGTGTTTCCTTGAATAACGCTGATTCTTAATGACCAAAAATCTAACGATTGAAGGCTTGGGTTGCTCTTTCAGGTAGGCTCTCAGCACTCAGTTGTGTATTCAATGTCTCCTCTTTCTAGAGAAGGACCAGTAAATAGCCCTAGCTCAGGGGTGGGCGGTTAATTTGGCTCGAGGAATACTTTGAGAAGATCGCGTTTAGCGGAGGGCATACCTGCTAATTTGATCGTGAAGTAAACAAAAAACAAACAATAACGGTACACGGGAAAAGTTTTCATGAAAGCCTAACTGTTCTTGTGCAAATACACTTTATTCAGCGCAAGCAATTCCATGTGACATATATCACCTCACACACTTTTCAAAAATTTTCAGATTTTTCCTGAATGCTTGCGCGAGCCACATGTGGCCCCCGGGCCGCTGATTGCCCACCCCTGTCCTAGCTCATGCGTTGGATAGTTGTGGGAAAATTAATATGGTTAATAACAGTAGCTTTTCAGTCGTTAGGTAGGCCCGAGTATCAACGACTAACGCCAAAGAGGGTGACTGAAAGAGTGAAAGGACCTCTGCTTCAGAGTATTCTTTAATCTGTTTCTACTTCGATAGGCTCCAAAAACGGGCGCATTTATATCAAATGAGGACACAAACATTTGGGGGAGGCAGTTGCCCCTAAGTAGGGCCCCGACATGGGGAAGTGCCGCCCCGGGGCGAGTCAAAAAGTGCCGTCCCCCCAAGCCACGGGTTAAAACAAAGTCAAACCTTTCAGGACGGAATTATTTCATAACAATGCATCATCAGGCTAGATTTAATTTTGAAAATTTCATTGAAGTGAAATTCCGGGACATTTTGCTAACCGGGACAGACGTTCAAACCGGGACGTATGGTAGGTCCAACCTTAACCAAAATCTAAAACCTAAACCTAACGTCAGGTTCATTCGTGAAAGACCATTTGCTATTCCTTCTTTTCACCAAAAGTGCCGCCCCAGGTCATTGCCCCCCCCCCC
>JGI24158J21664_10003498_pt1 | contig 19732 bp, 13 predicted proteins | sample Ectturendosymbi3_FD_21664 | JGI IMG/M metagenome (IMG submission 21664) | reverse complement strand
GTATATGTATAAATATTTCTCAATAAAAATAATTTTTCAATGTACCCTGAAAGTCTACTCGGCATATAAGTCGACCCTGATATTTAAACAAATTTTAGGGGTCAAAAATGCGACTTGTACCCCGGAAAATACGGTATGTATATTTAGAGTGAACTTATGAATGTAAGTGCTGGCGTACACCATTTTACATGCAGTAACTTAACTTTCTTTCAGGGAAATAAGGTACTTTAATCTAAGTCAAAAGTACCTTTCCACAACACTGATAACTAGCATGTCGACCGTGATGCACCAGATACTGGCAAAAAAAAACAATGAACCTGTGAGGTTTTGTTAACCATTGACTATTGGCCCAATAGGCAAATGCCCAGATATATTGACGTCACTGTTCATTTCATTTCAAATTAAAAGCTGCACAATGCTATGTTGGCTTGCAGACGATTGTAACCCACAGTTATAAGAAATAAGTCAGCAATTTTGAAATTACTAACAAACAAATTTTCAGTGTTGCTGGATGAATGTTCAATCCTGATAGATGTCGTTTGACTGATTGATAAAAATTTAAAATTGTTGATGCTTATCAACTGTAATAAAGATTTTTTGAACATTTTTAAAAGTGTAAAAGTAACTTTTACTTTCAAAAGTAAAAGTGTAAGATTTTATTTTTATTTAATCAAAAATTGAAAGTGTTTGTTGCAGTGGAGTAATTGATGAGAGGGAAGAGGGGTGATTTGACTCCTCTGGTTACCTAAATGTAAAAACCATCCCCCGACTTAGCTTATGTTTCGGTTTTAGTATCCTTTCAATAGTTTTTTAGTATGGTGTCATCTTGTGTATTTCGGAATATTTCCCGTTGATTTGGGGTTTTAGTACTGTATAGCCTTCCACACCTGGATTCACCATCATTTCTCAAGTTTTTTTTCTGAGTGTTGACTAGTAGGTCCCTTACAGAGGGCAGTGAGTCTCTTTCACCTAAGTTTCTCCTCTAGCTCAAACCTCTAGTTATGCCACTGGTTTGTTGACTACATGAACGCATCAGTAAACAATCAAGTTTTTTTTCTTTTTTCCAGTGCTTGATCCTTACAGACTAGTAATTTCGTTTCTTGCATTAATCATATCTTGTCTGAAAATATACATAAAAGTATGCAAATGGGTTTTGTTTTCTTTCTGAAGATGTTTTAAGACGTGATTACTTACAATGTAATCGTAATCGATTACATTGTGATTTTGTTTAATTGTAATCGATTACATTGTGATTTTGTTTAATCGTAATTGTAATTGTAATCGATTACATTTGTGCTGCAATTGCCCCATGTCTGAACAAGGTACATAAAATAATTTTGCTGACTCAAAGAGATCCCTGACTTCTGAAAAGCACCATATGATAGTATCTCATTGGTTCATATTGAAGTCTTTTTGATGATTTTAATGCTTTAATACCATTAATCATCATCGATTCGTGCATGTTCACCACTGCTAATATGAGTAGGGTTGCCAGATGGTCGGTATTTCACCAGTCTGGCTAGTATTTTACTGCTAATATAGCAAAGGCCGGTAAGAAGCTGGTATTTTGAAAATCGGTGCCTGAAGCTGGTAGTTTGAAAATAAATAATTTGCAGTAACTGCAAAAAGAACTAAAGTAGAACCTCAAGTTGTGTTGACTCTAGAAGTAAATCTTGTCAGGACAGTTCCTTCAGTGAAGTTCATTTAACAACACTCATTTCTCTCTGTTTTCCCTCTTTGTTTAGTCATACTTAGCGTCTTTTTTCATCCTATACATGATCTGTATGAATATTTCTTTTGGCAATTAACCATGTAAATGGCATAGGTGAGTTTGTCTGGGCCACAAAATGGCCGGTATTTTTACAAAACGTATCTGGCAACCCTGAAAATAAGGTAGACTTTTTAATGGTGCTACTTCATTCTGTGTAGCTCTGTTAATCGTTAAGGTTGCATGCTGAAGCAAAATTATTTGTTGCAATGCAATAGAAAGCACATGCTGACAAAGTCCATCACCTGTCAACATCCATTCTTAACAAAGAAACAAAGCTTATGGATCTGTCACGTTGCTACACCTGTAAGAACTTTATTTCATCAGCCTTAATATAAATAATTACATCAAAAATATTCTGTAGGTTTTGCGTCAGCTTCCATGGTCAGCAAAAGGTACACTGACATTCCAGACATTTCTTATTGCTTGCGAATGGTTCAAAATGGCTGACCCTGAATTAAAAATAAAAGGTTAGTGAAACTTATGTTGGTTTGCTACTTATAACAAGATCGTCAAGCAGATTAATTACAAGTTTTAGTAATTTGTGATTCATACCGATCCTCTGCATTGTATACTGTATCAGGCTGCTTGCAGAAAATGATCTTCAATATTTTGTAGCTAACAGCAATTGTTTGAATACTCATAAAACATTTAACCACATTAAGTAGGAATTATGCTAGAAGTTTCGCAGCAGGCGTAGCACGAATAGTGTAAACAATTGATTTTCCTTTTCATTGTAGAACAAATTGTATTCAAACAATTGAATTTTAACACCTTCAAAGCTGGTATGGTTTCAGCCTAAATCAAGTTGTTTGCACGTGTTTTTGCATGGACATACCTCTGCTGCCAATTGTGCTAGAGAGCTGTTTAAACCCTCAGACACTGCAAGTCTTCGAGTCTGCAATTATAAAAATTTTTTGGTTGTGGATTTTGTGAGTGTCGTCATAAGCGGAGTAGTTTTAGGCGTTTTTGGCTCACTTCATCTGGCCTTAGGACCAAACCACTAGATGGTAGTATTTCACTCAAGTTTTTATTGGAAGCTAGGCTAAAATCTGAGTCTTTTGATACTTTGGAAGACTTTCTGGGATTTCGGGTTTAAAAGTTATGACCTAAAAGCAACAAAATAAGTAATTAATCCACTAATTAGATAATTTATTTTGTTGTTTTTAGACCATAACGTTTGAACCAGAAACGCTTGAAAGTCCATCAAAGGCTCAAAAGACTCTGATTCTGTCTAGCAGATAGGCCCTAAGCCAGGTAACATGAGCCAAAATGGCCAAAAACCTACCTCACTTACAATGTCACTCACAAAAAAATGGAAACCCAAAACCAAAAAATGGAAACCCAAAACCAAAAAATATTTTTTTTCATTGCAGACTCGAAGACTTGCCAAGTCTTTTTAGGGTTTGAACAGCTCTCTAGCGCAATTGGCCAAGAAGTTATGCCGTTGCTAAGACATGTGAAAACTGCTTGATTTCAGGCTGATTTCAAAGTACGATATATTCATACACTGGTAGCAAACATATCAACCTTTGAACTATCTTAAACTCAGAGGTAAAATATGCTTGAAAGCAATGAAATAGAAAGCTTGTTGCAAGAATCTTGCAAAAGTAGAATATGTAATACAGTTTTTTATTGAATAATTAGTGTAATGAGGGTTTGTACAGCTCCCTAGCAAGATCACCTGTTGAGTTACGCAGTTGCTAAGACATGCTAGAAACTGGATTTTCACCTGAAAACTGCCCAGCAAAGGTGTTAATGCATATTGATAATAATTGTGCTATCATTAGTTTGCTTCACATGATTTCTACTGTTTTCTGAATAACACAATCAAGTTTACAGTGGAATACCTTGATGAGTTGTAGTTGATATTCACTGCATTAGATGCTGTTGGTACACTTCAGGCTGCAACTGGAATGAATGTGTTTAAAGTAGTTTAAAAACTGCTGTATGGAATCCAAAACCAGATTGCAAAGATTAAAATGGTTACCAAACAGACATGGGAAAGCCTGAAAGTGCATCACAAATGTAATTGCTTATGAGTACTTGCCATATTCACGATTACAAAAAACAAAATCACATTGATTATGATTACATTGAAAGTAATCCCTATTATAATCGTGATTAGATTTGCCTTGAAACATTCTCAGAAAGAAAGCACAACCCATTTGCATGGTTTGATGTGAGTATATGTGTGATGGTCTTTAATACTCTGCAAGCCAGCATAGTGTGCAGCTTCCAATTTGAAATGAAATGAACAATGATTTCAATATACCTGCGCATCTGTCTATCAGACCAAACACCAGTGATCAATGAAAGCTCACTGGTTATGTTGACTGTTTATCAACATGTGGTGGATCTCTGTTGACTGACAATGACCAGTTATGTCAGCATTGTGGAAAGGTGCTTTTGATTCGGGATGATAACCTACGTATGAAGTGCATGTTACATATCCTTAACACTTTGACGCCCGGTCTAATCAAGTGGTTCGCGCTAAAACAACCGGATCACATGTGGCTTTGCGCGTGCGTAACTCGGGCACCGAAAGTTGTTGAGAGCTGTTGAAAGGCTGAAATGACGTGGCAAGTCTTCTAGTCTGCGCTAAAAAAAATTTTTTTTGCTTGGGGGGTGAAGATTTTTTGTGAGTGATGTCATAAGTAGAGGATTTTTATCCACCTTGGCCCACTTCACCTGACCCTGGGCTCAAACCGTTAGATGGTAGTATTTCGCTGAAGTTTTTATTGGAAACTAGGCTACAATACGAGTCTTTTGATACTTTGGATGACCCGCTGGGGTTTCAGGTTCAAAAGTTGTAATCCAAAATAATACAAATATTTGACTAATTAGCTTATTATCTAATTAATTAATTTCTTTATTTGAGATCATAACTTTTGAACCAGAAATGCTAGAAAGTTGATCAAAGGCTCAAAAGACTCAGGTTCGAGCCTAGTTTCCAATAAAAACTCAGTGAAATACTTTGACCTAGTGGTTGGGCCCTAGGCCAGGTAACATGAGCCAAAATGGCCCTAGAACTACTTCACTTATGACGTCACTCACAAAATATCCGCACCCCCAACCAAAAAATTTTTTTTTCGAGTGCAAACTAGAAGACTGGCCGATTCGTTTGAGCCCTTAAACAGCTCTCTAGCACAATCGGCGGAGGAGCTATGGCATTGGTAAGGCAACCAAAAATTGCTGGTTTTAGGCCGAAATCTAGGTACGAACATATCGTACGCTGGCTTTCAAAGTGTTTAGTAAATAGGTAGTACTATTTCTTCATTCTGAATTCTCTATCATTAAAATTCGACTGGATGTTGTTAAACGTTTCCAGTGGAAAACAGAGGTTTGGCTACAGCTTATAAAACCAGGATAACCACACTTGATTAAAAGCTCCTTAAGCAATCCTCTAATGCAAGGGTGCACAACCTTTTTGATATTGCCAGCTCCACATTACTTCTGTTTTTATGAATTGCGGTCATCAGTGAGAACAATTTATTTTCAATTTGTTCTGCGTTGTTTCTGTTCTTCTCTGAAATACTGAGGCTAGCCTACTTCCACACATCTGTTTGACCATCTTTCTAAGTATCCTAATACAGCAAAGAGTTTTCATTAATGCATGGCTTCAATAACTTTTATTTTAAATTAGATGTGCACGGCCATATGAATTTGTATCAAAAGTCACATGCAGCCATATGGGTGCAGGTTGGGCTCCCCTGCTCTAATGCACATGCAATTGCAAATGCATGTTCAAGACTGTCATTTCATGTGTTTTATTTGATGATCTTGTTCATCTGCTATGAGTCAGTTTGAGTAACTCAGGTACATACTGTCAAAATTTGTCTTAAGTGACAACCTTCTAACAACACATTGTTTTAATTTACAATGGTGTGATGGTCTGGTATTTTACTTCAGAACTGTATGGTGGTCTTGGTATTTTACTTCAGAACTGTATGGCTGTTGTATTGCTGTTTATGCTGCACAAATTCTGAAATATCTTCCAACTAGATGCACTGATTAATTTGTCAATACTACTTTGTGGCTTAAATATGTTACTAGGATGTGTTGTTTGATATCATGTCCCTATTAAAGAACAATTTTGAGAACTGTGTGCTATGTAAAATTTTCGTGCTATTGAAATTCTTGTTGAATTTGTGAGGCTTGTTTTATACTAAATTTGGAGGCATAGCACTAACTTTATTTTCCAGTTATTTTTTCACTACTGAATCAAGGTCAATCCTTGGAGAATGCAATGATATTGCGAGTTTTGAAGCATGTGTATCCTGACAAAGATGATGAATCACTGGCATCAATTGCTCAGAACTTTTTCTATCAGGTGAAAAATCTTGTTCAAACATAAGGTGTGATTTTTTGGACTAATCTGTGCATATTTTAGTGTTTCACTTACTGTGCTGTCATTGAATTTTTGATTTGAATGCAACAAACAAGACTGGGTTGAAATACAGTCACTGAGTCAAATAGCCTGTTTAAAAGTAATTGTTGCTGGTTTGAAGATGCCACACCATTTTATGCCCTTCTGCACTGGGTGACCTTGAAAAGCTGGACAAGAGCTCAGTTTTGTAAAAATTACATTGCATTCTGGCATGAATTTTAAAATGCAATAGCATTTGTTGTTTCAAATCATCGCATCACCAATGTATTTGTAAAGGACCCATGCAAGTTACTGTTTGCCTCTTCTTGTAGAATTACTCCTTGCTGGATCTGATTTGCAAGCCAAATGTAGAAAGGTTAGATTTTCACAACGCTGGTATTGTGCAAAGCTTTTTCAGAGCTGCCATTTTGAATGTGGTCCAACGATGGAAGTTTTATGATAAAACCTTGAACTGTTGAGCATTTTCATAAAAACTGGCCAATTCTACAAAATCAAAACAGGCATTACCTTACTAGATCTCAGTCACAAAAACAACATATGTGCACATACCATATTCCTGACTTGAACTTTGGAGCCGTTTAATGAGAGCAGTGATTCTCAACATGGTCCAAGTGGGCCGGCTAATAATAGAATAAATACGGTATAAATTGATTACATTAAATTTTAGCTGGAAAATTTTGTTTTTGTACAGTACTGTACATTTAGTCTTTAAGCGCAGTCTTAACTCTTATTCATAGGCAAACTGTAGAATGAAAAAATCCAGTGGAGTAGATTGCTTTTGCTATTAGGGTTTTTGGAGACCTTGTATAGAAAGTGTGTTAAATCTGAGCTTTTCTGAATTTAGTAGACACTCCAATTGAGACCGGCCACCTACACTACGTCTGTACGTCACCAAACGGGTTTTTGCGCTTCATCCCTGGGTCAAACTTCGTTTTAAACCAAGACATGACAGAATGCAGTATAAAATTCATCCTCATCGGTTAGCCTTGTGTGGATAAAATCGCAAAACGGTTTACGACGGTGTTGGTTGATTGGGGGTGTGAGGGAAATTTTCTGGAGGTGATTAAATATTCTGTCCAAATTCCGCTTGAGCCTGGTTTGAAGTTCTTGGTGATGATGATGCAGGCCGGCCAAATATTGTGAACTTCACTATGGACTGCAAAGTTTGAAAAGAAGAAAAAGAAAAAGCTTGGTCAAATTTTTAAGAGTTGCATAATATATGCCAAAAAAGAAGTTAGGCCAATAATGGGTTGGATCTGAGTGGACTACCACTGCCTTGTAAACCTGGATCAAACGTGCTTATCTTGTAGGCCGCATTACAGTGGTGATCAGAGACCACAGCTACTGTTAGTTGTGATAAACGCGTTAACTCATTTACGATATGTGCGAATAATCTGCTGTCTTGTTTTCAAAGGAAACCGTCGGCTTTGAGTCTACATAATTTTGTCTATACTCTGGTGTTACATTACAGGTCAATCCATCCGATCCATCAACCATTGGCCAAGATCAATTTGCAGATTTTGCCAAACGTATCCCACTGGAGATATTTAGTCCCATTCTAAAATTTGAGATTATTCCTTCGACCATTCAAGCCATGTCACATACGGACTAAAAGTTCTCATTCAACGACTCCGGAAAGTGCCGTTTGCTGATGAACATTTGTTACTGTTGTTCCACCGAATCTCGCCACATGAAACACTCCATCGATTATTTGACCACTCTTTGCTTATTACTTGTTACACTACGTTTTCAAGAAATGTTTTTACATAAACATAAAACTGTGACAAGTTGTTTAGGTTTTTTATACTGCTCGCAGGAAAACCACTTGTTATTTTTAATAGGCATGTGTCTTACTCGTTGGAAATTTGTCTTGTGTGTCCATGGTCTTTTTAGTTTATTTTTGCAATTGTTTGTACGAAATCTTTGCTATTTTTTACGTGATACGATTTGTTGAAGCTTCAGTATATTCGCCTGGGTGATTTGCGAAACGTGGGCGATATTTTGCCAAGGCAGATGCTTGCCTGTTTTGCCCAATTTCATACAAGTTTTGTTGCTCACGCTAACGATTGTCTCGTCTTAGTTATGACTTCACTCAAATTTATTGTCGCCTTTGTTTCAAACAGATGCTGGTAGGCGGTGCTATTCTGCAGAATGCTGAAAAATATTTTATTTCTTTGAGGTGCCTTTGTTTACCTTACCTATGCAAAATGTACGTTTTGTTACCAGATACTTGCAAAAACAGTAGCCAAATAACTCAGTGTGATATGTGAGCCCGCGGTTATGCCTGGAAGAGGTAGCGCTTGCGGACCTCGGCTATTCATGCGCTATGCGCAACCGCCGAACGTCATAAACAATTCGCCATCTGCCCGCAAGCGAACGTACAAGATGAAGAGTGAAATAAGCACATTATCAGAATTGGATAGAGTATTTCATTCCAGAAAGCAAACTATTATGAGGAAGGCTGTCGAGTTGGAAGAAGCTACTGGCTCGACGGTAGGCTGTGCAATATTTCCGTTTGATTGGATAAGAGTGAAGGTACAAAGCTCTGAGTTTTATGCTTTTTTGTGTACAAAAGTTTGAAAAACAGCGAGATTACGCTTAGTTCAAGAAATACGGGAATACAAATGATTTCTGGCCGAAACTTGACTGGGCCACATTATTTTAAAGCTGTAATCAGTATAACTGGTTTCATCATTTTCGCATGTCCAGGTGTTATGGTTGATAACTCATGTTGGTAAATCATGGATACTCTCGCCCACATCTTCGACAAATTTGAACATGAATTGCAATATTTAAATATACACTTAACCCTGGAGTATTTTATACAACAACTCCAATATTCTAATAATCGTCTTACAACTAAAAATGCTTGGAATTGTTACTTTNTTTGTCCAAACGTCAGCTAAAGCAAGCGAAAAGACCTAGGAGGCAGTAAGATCCATGCGTTGTTTCACAAAGTTTTGGCCACAAAAGTATCTTCACCTCGAACTCTCTGTTAGCAAGCACACTCGTAGTTAATAGTTAAATTTCCTTTTCCATATTATGAAAAAGCTATTCACTTGTAGAAAGCAAGTTATACGATGGTTGTCAAAACCACTGTTGCTTTGTGACTGGGTAGCCTTCTGGAAAACGTGGATGCCTGATTTTTACAAAAAATCATGACTGATCTATATTTGTCAAGCTTGCCAAAAAAATCCAGATTTTGCAGATGATCAGTAGTCGACAAACTGACAGTTGGCATTTTTTGTTTTTAAGGTGACGGTTACTGTACATTCTCCAAATGGTGAGACGTACTATTATGCCACTGAGGGTTGGGCTTTGCGGGCATTAAAAAATAGCGGTTTAATAAAGGAAAACGTCATTTCTGTATCGAAACACTCTTTGACACGTTCCATCAACCAGGTTTGTATCGTTTGGTGTATGAGAGTGTTGAAATCGCGATGGTTCAGAATTTTATTTTACCTGAATGACTGTTTTCTTGTATGAATGAAAAGTTAAATGTTCTTTACTGAAACAGCAGTCGCTACCTTGGCTTATATCTTTTCTGGTAACAGAATAGGAATTCGCTCGATTTCCGTGGTAATCAGTTCCTGCATGCTGGTTTGTATGAATAGACAAAGAACTTGGAGCGCTGTTTTGCAAATCAAAATCGGTGTAAACTTATTTGTCGGAAGCTGTTGTTGGTAAGTTCGCGGTGCTAAGCAACATTGTTGCGAACGTGGTGGTTGGAGATTTGGAGAACCATGTGCGAGTCGAATAAGCAATGAAGGGAAACTGCCATTTTTCTGTATGTGTGTCAAACAGCCAACATTTTTTCTTCTATGGACTTTTTTCAGATTGTCGCAAATCGCACAAACGTCAATGAACAGCATGGAAACAATGGAAAAGCAAGGCAGCAAGAACGGCGTGTTGTTAGCGGCCGTGTCGCCCCCATGGTTTGTAGTGTGCTCACAGTGAACTTAAACATCAGTTTGTGTTCTTATTTCTGCACGTAAATATGTTCAAGGCCCAATTTAGGTTTTTAGGTGTATGCACTAATGTTCGCTTCGTTGCACGGTAGAAACTTGTAAAGACGTGTTTCGTCAGTGATTCAGACAACTCTGCCGCAGACCCTAATAAATATTACTAGAAAGAAACTTAGAAGTCTCAAAAAGCGCAAGAAGTAGTTGCTTTAAAATAATTGGTATTGTGTAGCTTTTTCTTGCCTTCGTGTTTTCAATCTGAGAGTCTGTCAACGATTTCTTCGGCCATCTTCCTGCCTGTCTCGTACCAAATTCACCATAAGACTTTAAAATATTTTTCAAAGCCCCTGCAATGTGTGGTTTCACAAAGTAATGCCCGGTTGCGGCAGGTTTATCCTCAGTTAGATCGGATAATGTCTTCCGTTCATGGTGATTGAAGTTGCTAGTAACTTTTATCAAACCTATTGTGCTGTTTGACAATTTTGTCTTACCATACTTTTATCAAAGTTTCCCCTCTTTGGTAATTCTGTCACTAGTGAGATTTTTTTGGTTCTCGTATATAAAACTGCTGGCCTTAACCTTGGCCATCGACGTTCCTGTGCTTATAGGTTCAAGCAGATGCTCTTAAGAAGACTTTCATGTGAAGATGCAGTTTAAGCATTGTAGGCTGTTGAATGAACAAAGGCATACGAGTCGCTTTGACGTAGTTGAACGTTAAGCAATTCGGCAAAACGTGGTGTCAATTTTTTCCATTCCTGGATAACATACGACGATGCATGTCTTCTTGGTAGTTCAGTTATTCACGGTTTTAAAATCGTATGTGTTGAAAAATATTAAATTTAATGTAGAAATAGTCGTGTAAGCTGGTTTAATTCAAGAAATTTCACGTATAAATCGGTCAAAAACTTTTACTCAAAAAACCTTTGCTTCACTGCAGTTTGGGAGTCATCGGTATCTTAGAAATTCGCCATCTACAGCAGTTTTTCTGTTGTATAGTAATGGAACTTAGGTGAAAACCTAAGTGTAGTCTGCTTTATCAGGCAAATGTGGTATGTAAGTGAACAATTTAAAAAATGCTGTTCTTATGTTTCACTGCCAACTGACGATTAATTCGTGTGTTTCTTTTGTCTTCTTTAATTAGCGTTTTTTAAATCTTCTGCAAAGGTTTCACACGCAATGCTCCAGTTGGACCTGCAAGTGGAAACTTTATTACGGAGCCAATAACTTTAATGCGCCCAAAAGTTGCTTTTCACTACATACGTTGTGTAGGTATTTTGTCGCAAGGGAGTGGGACATATTACATATACGTGTCGGTGTGTGTGTGTGTAGGTTCCAGTTCAAGCTTGGATAAAGATTTTTAACCATCGCTCCACAAAACGTGTTGGTAAATTTTGCAAAAACCTGCGCCGGTAATCCTTGCTTACTATGATGATTCATGGCGAAGGTTAGGGTGTACGGAGTTGACGGCCGTCTGTTACTGGCCAAGTAACTGTTTTCCTGCTCAAAGGTTTGCGTCCGTGTCGGTGGGGTTAAATCACAACCATTCACCGTTAGTGTTGGACTCCGACAAAGGGGTGTGCTGTCACCAGTCCTCTTCATAGTCGATATGAATTGGGTAAACAGACAGTAACAGCCGAGTCGACCAGGGCGTCACTGTTGGAGGCTGCAGGATAAAGCGTTCGCTTTTTGCGGACGATTTGGTGCTGCTTGCATCCTGAACAGGGTCTCCAACATGCACTTGATCGGTTTCCAGCTGAGTACGACCAAGCGGGAAATATAAAATTAGCAATAAAAGACCTGGGTATGTAATGTTTTATGTCTCTGCCAATATCTGACCAACTCAAATTAAAATTTTGCGCCGGCTATAATATTAATGTTTTTTTTATCAAAGCTCAACCGGGAATTCCCTTAATTTGTGTGTTTCGTAGCGTGACTTGCTCCTACGTTTGTACGTAGCGTGACTTGCTCCCCGTTCAGGTAACCTTAAAAACCTGAATATATAGTTCTAATTGCCAAAATGATTGCAAATGGTTTAGGAGCACAGGCGCATTTTTCAACAAACCAGCAACTATTTTCAAGATCATCTGATAAAAAACAAACTTGTATTTCGAAATATATACATTAGAGATCGACCGGTATGGCTTTTTTGGGGCCGATACCGATATATCGGCCATTCATGGACCGATACCAATAACCGATATTTCCAAAATTTTTAAATCTTGTTTTCTGCTGCATTATCAACAATATAATGTATCCTATGCCTCCTCTTTTTCCAAAAACTTAAAATAAGATCTATAAGATAAAATTTTTCAAATTGCAGCAATTTCAATATTTTGCTATGAATTTTAATTAATCTGATTGATGATGATGTTTTTGTTTCGGCTGTGACGGCCGACCGATGCGTGCTCCATAGTTCGTCTTGTCTGCTTGTTTATGAAAACGCACCTGCTAGCGTTGCTGCAAGATAACTGTCGTGACTTGTTTCGTTGTGCTTTCTTGCGCAAGTTGTCTGGATGCGTGAGGAAAATAACAGCGTTTTCTCAACACCTACTGAGGCCGATAAACTCGGCTGTTTTGGCCGATACCGATATATCGGTAAAACCCAAATAACAGGGCCGATATATAGGTCTATCTCTAATATGCATATATTTTTTCAAAAACAAACATATTTTCCTTCCAAAAATGTGGGAGCTACGCACGATATCTCTGGCCAGAATGGCAAATTTCCTTTCACAAGTTACTGTAAGTATGAACAAACGAATTTAACTATGAGCCACGCGCATTGACTAAGCTTGTCTAATCAGCGAATTCCCTCATGGGACGCGGTTATGGAACTTGCTCTTTTATAAAAATGTCAGACTTGTTTATTCCAAAATAGCATTGGAGACCTCACGCACAGCCTTTGTTTCACACGATAGGTAAATTACGGTAGGGACTGCTGACACAACGCTTAGAAAAAATGAGCTACTGAGGGAAGCAGGTTAATAAGTGTATTGTAGGTCTTTAAAATTTAGTTGAAAACTGAATTAGGGTATTGTGAATAGTCGCCTAAGCGTGGTTAAAGTCCTTCCCATCGTGGCGGCGCCCCACTTTGAGCGCACTTTGATGTTTTAAGAGGGAGTGGGCAATTTGGGAATGAGGCTGTAACGGCGGAAATAAGCTTCCACCCCATAAATACGGGTTTGTATTTCGAATCATCAAATTTATGTTTCGGAGTAGGACATCACGGCTTTAGAGACGATTATCGTGGACATGGCCGAAAAAGATTGGGAAAGACGGGATTAACGTGTTCTGTGCCTTTATCAGGTGGTCTCCAATGCGCCAAGNAGAGTTTTACAACAGAAGAAAGGCAGCGAACACGCAGTCAGACACGACTTGGAAACCAACCGCGTGGAACCGAGCGGCATTGTTCATCAGGNTGTTCGTGGATCCCCCCTCTCATCTGCCAAGAAAACCTCTCCTAAAACTGTTCCTTCNCCTGGCTCTATGACGAAGCAGTCGTCAGTGTCGCCTTCGGAAAAACTCCCATCAAGGAAAGTCACTCCGACCACATCGCCCATAAATTTAGTCGTTGACGTTGCCGCCGCTCCAACCATTGCGACTGCAGATGATGATGATGACGACGTGAGCGACGAGTCGTCCAGCGATTCTTCGGACAGCGACAACTCCAGTTCAAGTTCGTCGTCGTCGGACTCCGACAGTTCTGACAAAGCGTCTGTCTGTTCTTTGTCTTCGCCATGTCCTGTCGACGTCGATGCGGCGAAGTCGGATCAGCAGACAATTCATACGCCAGGGCAGAAGCCAGGAAGAAATTTTCCGCCGGAAGCCTCATGTCCTGCGATGCCTCTTGTCGAAGGCCGCTCTTCCCAGGATGCTCAAGAAACAGCTGCGAAATCATCAACTGCTTCTGCAGAGTGCTCGAGGCCCGGGTCGCGGATACCAACCATTACAGAATTTCGGGAAAAGCGCGAATTGGAGTTCCTGCTAGGGAAAACCTCGCCAGCTGTTCCAGAAAAATCGAATGCCCCTCCTGTAAGAAGCCGTGACGAGCTGCAGCACGGATGCAACAACACGCCTGAAGCGATGCGTGGCTCTGACAAGACAGTGTCGGAAAACCCGGTGCGGAACAGCACTGCTCCACCTCCGTTCGTACCCCTGCAAGCTGCGGCGAAGAGCACTCTGCCAACGCCGGACGTGCGCCAGACGAAGCGTGCCAGTGAGTCTGATGGTCACTGTTCAACACAAAGTACGAGAACCATGTCCTTTGGCGAGTCGCTGGCAAAACTAGAGCAAAACAACGCATATGAGTTCTTTTTTGTGCAACCTTTCCAACCAAATTTGAAACGTAGCGCGGAATCGCAACCGTCTTCGCAACCTGCTAAACGTCCAAAACCAAGTGCGTCTTGCAGCGATGTCAGCGTTTCGGGCAACAAGCCTCCCGCAATTATAAATGCCCCCAGTGCTGCGCACTATCGAGGACAGAAGCGTCAGCCGACCAAATCCGATCAGCAACCAACTGGCCAAAGGAGGCACGCCCCCGCAGCACACCCCCAAGTTAGGCGNCGGTTACCGCTCTCGGAAGACAGGAAGAATACAAATAGTTTTAGAACAAACCACAAATTCCAATCTGAGTGCAATGCTTCCAGTTGTTCGAAAGGGTGGCAACGAGACAACAAAAGTCAACAAGAAAACGCACGAGCCATGCGTCACGGCGGTTGCAATACTCGACAATCTGAATCTAATGCCTGGCGTGATTCACGTGCAGGTGCCAATTCAAGCGATTTGCTTGCGAGGCGATGTCGCGAATATTTCGAACATAAACTTTCTGACAGTTATTTGCGATCCGATCACCATTTTAAGAAGTACGTCATCAGTAATGAACGACAGGGGGGTTGCAGTATCTTGCAGGTCCTGACATCGATACCCTGCTTCAAAGATCTGGCCTGTGAGCTTCGATTCAGCCTCGCTTATGACAACCAAGTGAAGAACTTCGTCGTGTCCTCATTGCAGTCGTCGAAGACCCTCCACGCTTATTTTTCAGGAAAAAATGTAAGTGGTGACGCTGTCCAATCTCTAAGGAAATGTTTCTGTTTTTTGTAAACATGATTTAACGAGCAGCCGATCGTTTTGAACTGATGTTAGGGTGCATTTCAAAATCATGTTGTTTCGGATCAATTGTACCCAATGATTTTTATTTGAGGCTAGGTTAAGCAAAAACCCATGCGAAAGAGAATTTGATTCTGGTGATGTTTATGGGGTCCACATCGACTTGGAAAGTTTCGATTTTTTTTTGTTATTTTTTATATTTTTTCCTGTGTCACTTTGGTGTTATCTAATGACCAGTAGTAATTACTTCAGGTTTTTAAGCTCGTTTTTGTCATCTTTGCCATGAGTCTTTGTATAAGTTACTCCGGCCAGCAGAAACTTCAATTTTGCGCTAGAGAGCCTGTGATGAAGCATGTCCATATTTGGTAATGCTTCATGACTACGATGATATCCATATTTTGTAATTTTCTAGCCATATTTTGTGAATGCTTTGCAGTGATGAGCGATGACTACGTTTGGTATAAGTAGACATGATGTGTTGGTTTGAATTGCGTTGTTCTGTCATATCTCACTAGTACCGTATTTATTCGATTGTAAGCCGCGGCTTATAAAGTTTTTTTCATCATTTCGTGGGGCTTACATTTTTTTCTTTAGCTTATCGAAAGGTCTAGGAAACGCTCAGTCTTTCCTTGGCTACAATGTGTTGACTAAACTCTCTTTTCGCATTGTTTTCTCTTCAGCATGACGTGCAAACGTGCACGCTCCGTCACAGGAGGGATTATGATGTACAGAAGACAGTTTTAGTGGTTTAAGCATCATTACCAAGCATGCCATATTAAACGCAAAACGTGCTAGTATATGAAAGTATCTCAGAGGTTCAGGTAACCTATGTTCAAGGGCGGGTTACATTAATTTTTCAACACTATTTAGTGCGGCTTACAATTAAGAGCGGCTAACAATCGAATAAATACGGTACATCATTTTCATTCATCTCGGGCTGATCTAATTTAAGTTGTGAGTCCTAAAATGTTTTTTGAGGATCCCAGTTTATAGATTGGGTCCTCCTATGACCCAAAACGATGGTCATATTAGAGGGTGTCATTTACCAATCTGTGAGCAAGTGCTGCGGTGCTATTTGTTCAATTGCTAAAATCCAACAGCATCGCCCAATCAGACTCAGTGGGATAGTGCTTAAATTATTGTAAGAGAACTTCTGAAAAAGTAAACATGCCAACCATGACAAAAAAAGAAAGACTTGTATCTCTTGCCACACAAAATGCAAAGTTATACGAGCCAGCCCAATAGGATGGAAAAATCCGGAATCATCAAGGAGAAAATCATTGGATGAGGAAAAACGTCTCAGACCACGTTTGCAACATGGCCGGCGAATGTGAAAAGCCGGTTAGTCCATGAACATGATAATGCTTTTTCTCAACTCGGATCGGCAGATGGTTATGGGATACTATGACGATAAGCTTCGGAAAAGAGTGAATAGAAAAGCTGAAAAAGAGAGAGCACAAATTTTGAGAAAAGAGAACGAAGTAAGGCGAAAAGAGAAGGAACTACAGTAATTCAAAAAATGACTATGTGATCGTATAACAATAAGCTTAGGAAAAAATGAATAAAAGCTGGAAGAGAGAGAGCACAAATTCTGAGAAAAGAGAAGGAACTACAGAAANTCGAAAAATGACTGTGGGATCCTATGACAATAACCTTAGGAAAAAATTGAATAGAAAAGCTGAAGAGAGGGAGCGTAAATTCTGACAAAAGAGAAGTAACGGGAAAATTAAAAGAATTCAAGTACACTGATATTGATTTTGACAGCGACCAAAGCGATGAGACAATTCCGCAAGATGGTGAGGAAGAGTCATACACCTCCTGGTACACAGTTAAAGATGTCTAGAACTCTGCATCCAGAGCCAGTAACCTCAGCATTTATTCCAAGAAATCTGTTACAATCTTCATAACTAACTACTTTGCCCACACGTCTCAAAATGACACCAGCTAAGCAGGCTGCTTAAACGTAGTTTTTTGTTGGTTGAAATCGCTGACGACACAGAGAAACTTTCTACAAACTTTTTGTATCAGCCAATTTGTGAAAGGCCAAGGAATGTCAGTCACGAAGTTCCCCGGTAGAAAATCCGATCATTAAATTGCACTAACGACCTTACAGAACGCGGTGTTCGAATGAATTCTGATTTTCTGTCTGCCGTAAAATTAGGAAAATTATCAAAATTTTGTTCAAGCTGCTGAAGCCACGAGATGAGAAGCCAGATCTGAGAAGAAAATCTTGTAAAAGGAAATTACATCATTTTGAAATGCACCCTACCGTGGATGTACGTAAAGCTTTTGTAAAGTATGTTTGTTTGTTAGGTACAACAATAAGATACAATCATTTAGCCACAAAAAATGGTACAACAACAAGTTACAATAATTTTGGCCCTCCGAAAATATCAGCTGGTTGCGACCCAGGCCAGGGTTTGATTCTCAAAAACATTTGGAAATCATTGCAATATTTTTTCTGTCACGATAGACAAATATGGCTGGTTGGGAAGAAAAGTACAGATTTCATTATTGTATTTTTGCGCAAAACCGATATTGTGGTTTCACTGAGAAGATTTGGGGACTGCGGAATTCGAAAAAAATTTAGAAAATCGACTCTTATCTAATAGTGCAAGAAATTTTTTTTTGAAACGAACTTTTTGTGAGATTTTACTTGCAAGCCACAACCATTTCGAAAAAGGAATCTCGCTTTCTCGACAAAATTCTGTGTCGTATCGCAGTACACTTGTTCAGTGACGAAAATTAATAAAGCTTTAAAATATTCTTATCTGTACAACGGCATTTGCCGGAATAAGCAAAATTTTATTTATTTCGCCGAAAACATGCACCTTGTCTGTTGTTCGGCTTCACTGGCCTGAGGTTTCGGAATGAATCTTCGCAATGCCGTGCTATGTTTATTACATTTTAAAGTCAAAGCGGTTGCAATTTGGATCTTCGCTGATGATGGCGGTATTTGACCGAATTCACGCGATTGCCTAACGCCACTGACAAATGTTTTTACGTATTTGAGAAGCACTGCTGTGATCTAACTATGTTCAATGCTTCAGAAGTGTATTATGTTTTGGAAGACCTTTTCGGCCAGAAAGAAAAACCGAACTTCAATCTGTCAGAAAGTATAGCCACTTGAAGAAAATTGAACAACCAAAGTACCCGATTGCCTTTTACTGGTGCAAGGTTCACACGCGGTGCTGTCACTGACTCGCCAACAGTGCAGCATTCACTATAAAAGTAGCCGCGTGGCACACCGCAGTGGCGAGCGGAGATGGGCGCTGCAGAGTGCAGACCGTCGTGACACTGATTAACCCGGACTTTGCCTTGTAGTTCACTTATCGTTGCTGTAACTTACGAAATTCCGCAAGCAGATTTACCGTGCTTTCGTGGCAGTGCATTTTGCTGAGTGGATAGAATTTACATCATTGCCGCGTGTCTCTTCAGGGTGCTTACGTGAGACGAAGGTAAGGCGCAACACACGAGGTTCGCACATCAAGAGTCTGCAGCTGGTGTTCTGCTTGGGAAGTCATCTTTTCGTCAGCGGTGCTTTTTGTTCGCTTCGACAGAATTCTTTCAGCGTCGCTCTTCATTCGTGGTCTGGCATCGGTTTTGGTTTCGTATTAGCGGCGCTCGGTGTGGATGCTACGGTTGTTTGCAAACTGCTTCGTACGTCGCCTGCTGCGAAAATGTCGACTGCGATTGCATTGTCTGCTTAAATGCCCGACTTTGTTTCTTACTGCAAGTCGTAAAAGTCGGTACCGTGGATGCGACTGTGATCGTTGGACTGAAGCTTTCATCGCTTTCTTTGCATGACAGGCACTCGTTAGTGACCGTGGTTTCGTTTAAACGTCATTACGTTTGGGTGCATATTTGTGTTGCCATCGAAAGGTGAACGTTTTCAAATGTGCTTTGATATGGTGACGTTTTACTCAGTGCTCAGGAAGCACAGATATCGCGCACCATGGCCGCTTGCCTCCACCTGGAAAGTCAGGAGTGGATTGAATAGATAGTTTGTAAACTGCTATTGTATGAGATTTACCTTAGCTCATGTAATGTATTGGAGATTGGGGTGACTCAAGCTAAATCACTGAACTCATGACTATCAATGTGCTCATGGGCGTTGGCAGAAAATTTTCCAGGTGGGAGCAAAGTCGACATTTTTCTTATCTTTTTCAGTTTGTTGGCGATGCAACGCAGATGGACGTACTCAAAAAATGTCCAATGTTACGGCAACAGTTACATACAGTGTTTTCCCTATAAGAAAATTTTACACTGAGAAAATGTTTGTTTTAGTGAGAATGGATATTTAAGACTGAGTTAGCAGAGTTCTAAATGAATTACAAACTTCGTGAATTATTAGAATAAGCACAAAATCTTATCAAAATACGAACAAACTACATATTAATTCAAATAGCTTCCCCTTGTTTTCGTGTTTTTCCAATGTTTTGGAAGGTTGCAAGTGCGCGAGAATGAGATTTCACTGTGCAAATGATCTGGTGGTACTGCGCAGTT
>JGI24158J21664_10003497_pt1 | contig 19733 bp, 17 predicted proteins | sample Ectturendosymbi3_FD_21664 | JGI IMG/M metagenome (IMG submission 21664) | reverse complement strand
TATTTTGCCTCAGTTTGGAAAATAGACACTACCTCATTGCATGTGAATGTAGCTGTATACTTTGCCCAAATTTTGAAAATTTTTGCCCGAATAATGGTCAATTTTTCAGTGTTGGGGATGCGACCGCATCCCCTGCATCCCCACGCCGTACGCTTATGACTTCAAGTACAACAGGGAAAGAATGAGTTTATACAGGGCACCAAAAACGGGCAGATGGGAAGACACACAAGTAGGAAATTACAATTACAGCGTTGTGCCTGTACAAGGTACCAATTTAATGCTAGAATGGTAAAATACGCTCCTGTTAAACACAGTAGTGAGAGATTGCATTCGATGCACAATGGTTGATAACGAATACAGTAGACGACGCTTATTAAAGCCCACGACGGTTAATCAGCCCACCTGCTTGATAAACCGAAAATTGTCCGGTCCGGAATTATTCCACTAGTTTCTGTAATAAAAAAAAACGCTTTATAAACCCCAAACCACGCTCAATAAGTTCAATTTTCGAACACACCTGCTTAAAGTTGGGTGAAAAAGCGTCGCAACTCAAACTTTCTTGTTTTGCTTTCGACGGTTTCACACTTGGTTACGCTGCTGACCTAGTTCTTAATTCAACTGTTTCGTCACAGGTCGTTTATTTGTGCCGTAATCGATGAGCAAGACAACTGGTACTCCGTAGAATTTATTTTTAAAATGACGAAGAGACGTGCAGTCGTAGCCTTGTCTAAAAACGCCACCAACAACCAATGAGGCAACTTACTCTTGGTGTTTTTGCTCTGAAATGAATATTGTTTTACCATAATAAACAAAGGAAATTGCTCGTTACGTGTAACTGTTGTGTACAGTGATAATAGATTTAGCAACTTTGAGCCACAGTCGGCCATGCTTACTTATGCGCAGGAGAGTGGCGAAAGTTTGTCCCGCGTTTAATAAGGCCACCCGCGTAATAAGCCCAAAATCGTCCTGTCCCGAGGTGGGCTTAACAAGCGGGGACTACTGTATTTGGCAAACTGTATTTCCCACCTCGTCCGCCACAATGTGGAGAGAAGTAAGGGAAAATTTCACGTGCACAGTTTCCATCGACTTGCCATCATCGCAACATCCCGGAACAATAGGCGTGTTGGCTGGCAAGCGCACAGAGGAGGAATCCCGCCGCTACTAAGCGCATGTTATGAAGATTAAATAACGCAACCTACAGCTTATCCAACAAAATGTCCGTTGTTATTTTTCTCATAGGGGCATGAATATTCAGAGAATGGTTCTTATCGAAATGAAATATTTGGTTCAAGTAAAACACGCATTTTCGTTATCCAATGCAGTTACTTGAAAGCCGAATAGGTGCATTCAACAAGCTATATAAAAAAGTATATCAAGTATGATTAATTCAAAGACATATCTGCTCCTAATTTTGCGGTGTCCCTCGTGAATTTTATAAAATTTGTATTTAGTAATTGTAAGGGTTGCTGGGCTTTTCGAGTTAAACAATTTTATTGAGTAACTTACTATGCAGAGTTAAGATTTAGATAGATCCGTAAAGAACTTAAATAAACCCGAGTAGACAACATCTTCTTTTGTTTGAAAGCTTCTGTCAAACCTTGATTGCTCTACGACGCATCGTCTTCATCCCAAACTTTCTTCATTTATTTCGCATAACCTTGTACCGTTTTTCTCAAAAAATCAAGATTTTTGGAGACAGATTAGGCACAGATTCAAAAGGCGTCGCATTATTTTAATCTGTTTTGTTAACTTTCTTTTATGTAAGCAAGCGAATTTTCAGCGAAGTGCAACAAAATATGAAGCATGGCTTGTAATTACGCTGCTGAAAGTTTTTAAAAAGAACGTAATACAGTACTGAAATTGCAGCTGTGCTTCTTGTTACGGAAAATACTAAACATATTTTCTTGTTTGCAGAAACGCCGTCGATTCCTCAGGTTAATGCTCTGCTTATTCCTTTGGAATACGAAGGAGAAAACTCGCAGATTGCTCTCAATCGAGCAATTAATGGAGTAGTTCAGAAAAAACCCTCCAGGCAAGCAAAAAAAGGCCTTTTTTGCTATTTTGTCATCGGCGAAATATTAGAATTTACCACAAAGCTGCTTTGCTGCTCTTCCGATCAGTAATTAGATCACACCCAAGCCAAACATTTTCATTGATCAATCGTTTCTTGTTTCATTAAAGCGGAGGTGAAAAACCTATTTTAGAATGAACACACCTTATGTGCTTTTAAAGTGAAACACACTTTATGCAGAGACGTTTACGTAGGTTTCATGAACAGACTATATTCAGTAACGATTGTGACTTTCGCAACGGGAAGGAGGTGAATCCCTGTCAATAAAAATGTAGGGCTCAAACAGACTTTTTTAAGGTTTGACCTTGCTAACCGCAAAGAGATTTTGAGAGACCCCAACTGTTTTATCTGAATGACGACATAGTCGTAAAGCAAAGTTTCCTTGTATTTTAGTGGTGATAATAAAGCGAGTTTCTATTGTATTTTGAGAAACTGTTGGAAAAATTTGGGAGACGGTTTTTCTCTCTACTGCTGAACTACATAAAGAAACCGGGGAAAGTATACCCTATACTCCTTGTGATTGAACCCAACGGTTTTTGAACAAACTAAGTGGGCCTAGGTGCACTTCTGAAACACGAGACAATATGTAGTGTGATTGATGCGCACACCTCAACACACGCACAGAGGTGCACGCACACGCTGACAGATGTTTGAACCAGTGAAACATATGCTTGCAGCAGTTGGCCAACGTGGGAAGAAATTTAACAAATCTGCCAAGGGCAATTAGCTTTACTGCTATCTTTCCTTAGGCAAAATGGTGAGCGAAGGCTCTAATTGATCAAACGAAAATGTAAAGGTGCCGCAGGTTGCATAACGGAACGTCTGAAGTTCATTCGACATGATCCTTGTAATGCTGTTTTTTCTTGACTTCTTGACCTCTGTCAATATACCGAAATTTATAGTGGAATAGGTTAGAGTTGACCTCACGCTACTCTTTCCACTACACATGTGAAAGACTTAGCAAAATAAACCCAATCTCTTTCGGTAGTAGCGAACTGAAGTAGTTCGCTGCTAAAGCAACTCACTACTGTCCGTTTACTATGCGAAAACAAATCCCAATAAAAGATAGTGAAGGAGGTCATTTTTAACAGCTGGGACTTTAGGTTGGAAAAAATGGCATAAAAGTGCATGAGCAAATTTCCACTAAAAATAACTTCGAAATGGAAGGAATCTATACCAGAGCAAACCACATTATTTGCAGCTCAGCTGCGCCCTCTACCACAACGACAACCACGACGACAACATCAACTGATGCTACGCAAAAAACAAGCATACCATGGTGGGAAAAAGTTTTGACTGCTAGAACCACATTTCAACCAACAATTACAACTGAAAGGTAATGTACTGTATAAAGAAACTGAATGTTTGTATAAAAAAATACTATATATAAAATCTTAGAATTTCTTTCCGCCAAATCATGTATATTTTCCCTAATTTTACAACACTTGGAATACAAGAACGCGATGCATTCTGTTTTAGTTCGCTACAGTATATAAAACTGTTGAAACATCCCTGTTGTTTCTCTTATTCGGCCACGTTGAACTGAATCGCCCTTCCTCTTTGCAATTATATGATGCCGTTTGTAACTTTCTTTCAACAGCTCTGGCGTGGTTGCAATGATTCGTTCGTATTTCTTGCGCTGGGAGCTCAACTTTTTTATTAACGTTCTATTAGACATTTTTTCGTCTTTATCCGGGTTTTTTAAGGAAAATTTTAGGTTCCCGGTACGGATCTGTAGGGACCCGATTTCTTTGGTTCTAGTGACCCGATTTTCTCTGATTCTAGGGATGCGATGATAATTTTCTCCTGATTCTAGGAACCCGATTTTCAATTCTAGGGACCCGAATCGGGTCCCTAAAACACCTTAAAAAAACCCTGTCTTTATTAATGTAACTTATTTTGCATTTTTGGTACACGAAAAGCGGAAGTACTAAACAGCATTATAATGAAAATCACGGCCAATGAAAACGATATCAGCTTGCAACATGATCACTGCAGTTCAATTTGCAATGCACTGATGATGATAACAGGAGTTATCGAAACGATTACAATGTCGTTGATATCGTTTTTATTGGCCTTGATTTTCATTATAAGGCTATTTTGCATCTTTATTTATTAAAAGTTTATCTTTATATTATCGTATTGCTACTGGTACCGGCAGATGGCATTCCAGGCTCTGGCCTGTCGTCGTTTGAGGTAAAATAGAATAAATAATAAAAATCTCTGTTGTTTTTTCGGATCTCCGACGTCTCAGGTCAGTTAAAAGCAGACCTTAGATTATTTTTTGTTGTGTCAGCAAGCTATCTTGCCCTGCAAACTGTAAAACCAGCTCTATATCCATGTTTACGAAATCTTTTACTTCATACAACTGCAAAACCCCTCGTGTGCCATCTTTCTTGTCACGCGACAGGTGATCGCAGCATGAAATCACCCTTGTTCTGCTTCTGCCCTCCTCTTTCTGTTCTTTTCTCACTTTCATCCAAATCGACTAATTCATTGTTGGGAAATGCCATGTTTGGAGCAGTATACATTTTTGGCGTTTGGCCAGAAACTAATAAACTCTTTTGCTCGCAGTACGGCCCAAAGTACCACTCCTGACCTCAGCCTAGCGTCCATGAACCTCCGATACAACTTGCGGGAAGTTATTACGAAATCACTCCTCTTCTTTGAAGCTCAGCGCTCTGGTCTTCTTCCTCCCAACAACCGAATTAGTTGGCGGTCGCACTCTGCGTTAAGGGACGGGTTGGATCGCGGTGTTGATCTCAGTGGAGGTTACTATATCGGTGAGTTTCACTTATCCAACGCACGCACTCATCAGTAGGAGCGAACGGAGGGAATAGATAGAATGAATTTTGTTTCGCTCTTTGGTGGTCGGTTTTGACAAAAAAACATCCTGTGACGTTTTGATAATTGTAAGCAGCAACACCGCTTTTCAATTTTTTTTGCAAGTCAACTTTATAATTTACATTAAAATAAGATACCTGATTCTACATAAGTAGCTGCCTCCCATGGGCGTCGGAAGAATTTTTCCAGGATGGGGCCACTAAGCCATTTTTCCAGGGTGGGGCCAAAAGTGGTGAAATTTGATTTTTCCCACTCGAAACTAAGAAAACAACTTTTTTTGCTAAAAAATTCAAAATTCAGGGGGGACAAGACCCCCTTGCCCACCCCCTTCCGATGCCCGTGGTGCTTCCAATATCCGCAGTTTCAAGTGTTGGTCTTACGTTAAACAACAGTTAAAAGGGTAGAATAAATATTATTGATGACAAAGTAGTGAAATAAACTAATAGCACACATTTCAAGACAACATCCTGTCCACAACTTTGCTTTAAAAGTCTTCTTTTGCAAATACAAAAATTGAAGATTTGAAGCATAACAGAAAGAGTTATCGCGACCAGTTTCGTTCTNAAACTTCNAGAAAGCCTTTCGACTTGATGTTGATCTTGTTTCCAAGTTTTCTACTTGGACGTGGTTTTGATCACGTTCTTCAAAAGGTTGCCTTGTGGGAATGTTGTTAAAACTTCCAGCTTTTGATGTCTACTGTGGCTTGAACAATTTTCGGTATCGTCTAAATTTTTTGTCGAAGGATCTTGCAAAAAAACTTGTGAAGTGACGCTTTCGCCGCACAAAACGCTTTGTTTCCATATGAATGGAACTTGACTTGAAACGGATGTTTTTAAACAAGAATTCAAGGCGTTGGTTTCAGAGTTTGTAGCCACCAGTTGTGATGCCAGTTTTACAATCACAAGCAATCGTCACCACTGCCAACCGTTTCAGTTCAAACACTGAAGTACAATTTTTATGTTTTGCCTTCTTTGATCATAGCGCCGTTTCGACACAGTCTAAAGCAGTGGTTCTCAAAGTGGACGGAATCGCCCCCTGGGGCGATTTTAAGGGGCAAGAAGGCTCAAAAATCAAAGGGGACGATAGAGGGGAAAACAATACAAAGTGGCGAAAATGCTGAAAAGGGGTAATAGAAAAAGTTTGAGAAACACTGGTCTAGATCTTTGCATGGTTCTTGGCAAAGAGGAAGCAGAAATTGTTTACTCGGCCACGACCTTGAGCATCGTGTTTTCACCAGTGGAAATCAGGATCATGTATTTGCCTTACATAGGTCTTAAGAACGAGATGCAGCTTAAAACTGTTTTAGTAATGTAATTGATTTTCTGTAGCATTCTATTTTCTTCATAGCACATTACTTTAAAAAATTGGACGGGAGTCTAAATTCGATATTTCTTAGTCAATATACAGTATATCTGCAAAATAAGACTGAAGTGGTTACACGTCCATCACAAACATGCAGATGCAGAGTACAGAAATCATGGAAGAAAAATTTTGTTAGTTTTACTGTTGCAAAAACACTTCAAAACTCGTTGAAACAGGCCTTGCTGTTTCGTCTCAGAAGTTTGTTCTCTTTTAAATACAAATCAGCTTCAACTCCTGAGATGTAGTTTTACCAGGTTGGGCGTGTGCGTCAACGTCGAAAAAGAGTTGTTTTCACGTTTTGCGGATTGCAGATGGCGGGTACGTAAAATACGGATTTCCGATGGCATTTTCAACTACCCTACTGGCTTGGAGTTTACTAGAGTTCAGGAACGCCTACCTTGCCTCCTACCAAATCCCTCACCTGATGAACGCGCTTAAGTGGTCAACAGACTACTTCCTAAAGTGTCATGTGTCAAAATTTGAATTTTACGGCCAGGTGAGCTCTTTGCAAACTTACTGTAGTTTACACTGTTTCAGAAGCATCGTTCATAAATTTGATACTTATGCGATTGATAATTAAACCTCAGTAATGTGATGTTCATGCATGTCTTTAAGGTTTCTACGACGAAAATTGATGGGGGCTACTGGGGTCGTCCCGAAGACTTCAAAAGCTATCGTCCCGCCTTCAAGATCACCAAGCAAAATCCTGGTTCAGACTTGGCAGCCGAAACAGCCGCGGCAATGGCAGCCACAGCTATTGTTTTCCAAACATCGAATGCAACTTATTCCAAGTAAGTAATCGCGTACAGCAGCATACACAGGAAAGAAGGTACAGTCGTAACTTCTAACCTCTCCTGCACTTTGTGTTGTTGCAGACTCCTCATCAGACATGCCAAGAATCTTTACAGCTTCGCCGACCTCTATAGAGGTGAATATCACAAAACCATCAAGGATGCGGAAAAATCGTACAAGTGAGCACAAACTATCTTAATTCTATCCACTAAAAGCACTTTGGTCTTGTGAACATTTGACACGAACGTTTTGCAAAGATCTTAATAAGGTTATTTCAAATACGAAAGAAGTTTTAATTGAACCTTGACAACACTGATACGATCAAGGTTTACCTTATGATATTTTAGGCATAACTTTTTTCTCACACAAAACTACTTCGATCGCTTTGTGCAGGTCGTGGAGTGGTTTCTGGGACGAACTAGCATGGGGAGCGTTGTGGTTGTACAAAGCCACTGGTGAAAGAACTTACCTGGATGTGGCGAAAAACAGGCTGAAGCGAAATCCTCACAAAGATCCACTGCGCGGCTTCAACTGGGATGACAAGCGAGCTGGCGCTATAGCGCTGTTGACTCAAATCACCAACGAGTAAGTTAAAAGTTAAAAAACACGCCCTGTCTGTGGTTGGAGCTACTGTTGACTCGAATATTTTAACCTTCTTTTTGATTTTCAGAAACAAGTACAGGTTTCAACTGACCGACTTCTGCGATTACATGGTGCCTGGAGGAGGTGCACAATACACGCCAGGAAGACTGCTTTATCTTGATGAATGGGGGCCAATCAGACATGCTGCCAACGTCGGCTACATATGTTTGCTTGCTGCGAAGCTTGGAATTAGATCCCGCGCTTACCGGCGTTTTGCCCACGGACAGCTGTCCTACATGCTAGGTACGGATGTACTCCACGTCTTCGATGGCCGTGGTTATCGCAAAGTGTACCTCACATCGATGAAAAGTTAGAACTACGACGAAACAGAGTTGGCGCAATGAAGAAGTTAAAATTAATGCTTCTGCAATTGCAGCAAACTGTTTTTGTTCAAAGGATTTTTCGCACTTGATGCTATGACTTTCACTTCTCAAAGAAATGACATTCTAATTTTCTATTTTTGACTCTATTTTTGACCATTTTGACGATACTGACAGACAACTGCTATTCCATTACATAAATTGCTTGCACGCGGAAGCGTGATGTTATATCAATTTCGAAGAACAGTTTAGATTTTGTGCTATGCTAGTGGATCAAGAACTACGGCACATGTAAAAATTTTGAAAAAGGCTATTTTTCCTTTATTCTATGCAAAGCCTAAAAAACTAAGTTGTCATGCTTTGGCGCTAGACTTGTAGCACCATACGTTTTACTGTGTTTTTCCTGTCTGTTTGAAATATTGCCAAGTCGGACTAAGTAATATCCATAACTGATTTTCACACTAAATCTTTCAATACTGACAGGGCAACGTGTTCTTGTGGTGTAGCCACAGCAATACACGTAGTTGAACTGGCAAGAGTGTCCTTGCGCTATTTCGGTTCATGATCTGGAATCGATTCTTCAACGCGTCTGGCACTTTTCAGCGCGCACAAAGATTCTTGCGAAAGCGCTGGCAGAGCGGCAGCTAAAATTCGCCTTCGGGTTTCCTCCCATAAACAAATGTGCTGAATGTGTGCAGGTGACTCAGGTAGAAGTTATGTTGTTGGGTTTGGACAAAACTCACCAACGCAGCCCCATCATCGAGCGAGCTCTTGCCCGAATAGACCCGCACCATGCTCTTGGAACGACAAGGATTTGAACAAACCTAATCCCCAAATTCTGACTGGAGCAGTTGTCGGAGGACCGAACAAGTAAGCTTCACGGCTTTTTCACTTTGAACATGAACACCGACAGGTTATGAAAGCAGGGCTGATGATTTGCAAACCTATCATTTAAACTATTGTGGTTGGGCTGTAGGCTACAAAATATTAATAGTCATGACCATATACCTTCAAAGCAGATCTGTCATCAGAAAGTCTTCAATAGGGGGGCTTTATGCTTGTGCAGGGGGCTTGACATTGAAAGTTTGATAAAACCTCCACTGATTGATAGTGTTTCATATTTAAATATGGGGGGATTGGTGTTTTGTTTGGGGGGGATAAGCCCACCAAAGCCCCCACCCGTGGCAACGGGTCTGCTTCAAAATAACGACAGCGTTTGTTAATTTTGCTTTACGTATATCTTGTTTATGAGTAACTCATAAAAAAATAAAGTATAAAATATAAAACAAAAATGAAATATAAAATAAAATGTATAAAATAAAATTGTGTGAGAAAGAATGAATACTGAAAGCAGCGTCTGCGCCAAATAACACTATGGAACATGTAGCACTAAAGCTGCTTGTTGCTAAATCACTTTTTGTTGAATAGGTGGGATGCATTCGAAGACCATCGAAGAGATTATAGAGAAAACAGCGTAGCAATCGACTACAACGCTGGAGTTCAAAGTCTAGCGGCTGGTATTTTGGAATTGCAGGTGATCTTTGTTATTGTTTTGAAAGTTCTTTCACTGGGTTATAAATTTATGAGACGCAAACGGATTTTTATGCAATGTTTCCAGACTTGAGGCCCATGGATCCATTGAGTGTATGAAGTTTAGCGTTTGGAGAATCTTTCATTGGATGGCCTTCATAGATATAGCAATTAATTTTTGCATAAGAAGTTTTTTTTTACGTTTTTTGAAAAGTTAAGTATAACATAATTTATTGAAATACAGTAAAAAACAAACCAAACACAGCGTCTTTGCCAAGAACAGCATTTCGGTGCATTATTTTGTAAATGTCCTTGCAGTTGAAAAAAATTTATCGTTGCTGAGGTTTGAATCAAATTTCAAATCGGTTAACTGCCTTACATCTTACTGTTGCGATCGGAAAGCCCGAGCGGCAAGTGCGCAAAGCTTCACACTGTGGTAGCAAGCAACAGTAGAAATCACCTGACGAGATCACTCTCGTCGTCACCATCAGGAAGTACAATCAACTGTTCACCAGGTCCACAAGCGTTGTTAAAGGTCACCCACGGACATCAGTCACATCACTCCGTCGGGATCACTCTGTTACTGCTTGTTCGCGCCACATATATATGGGTGTTATTCTTCATGCACATCCCGTTCGTGGTGAATCGCACATTCAATGCAACGCCAACCGAGAGGTTGCAACAATACAAGCTTCTTCAAAGTGGTCTGTGGTCAGAAAAGGCTGGAAACCACTGCCTGAAATCTTCGACTGCTTGCTGCCCTTCTTTCGGACTTGGATTTTACGCTATTTGTGTTTGACGTTTTCAGGTGACTGGACAAACCTTCTCCGAACCAAACCCGCAGGAACTCCAGGCAGCCATATCGCAGGGTTTCGCAGTCAAGCACGATTACGGCGAAATTATTCGGAAATCGTTGCTTTTCTACGAGGCGCAACGTTCCGGTCGACTGCCTGCAAACAATCGCATACCGTGGAGAAGATCAGCATTTGTGAACGACACAGGAGATGGTGGAAGAGACTTAAGGTAGACTTCAAAAAATATCATGTTTTTTAAACAGCATTGCGAAAAGGTCATACAACATTTTGTATACTCTAGTCCAGGGGTCGGCAACCTACGGCACGCATGCCATACTTGGCACGCCAAGCAATTTCCAATGGCACGCAGGAGCTCCAAATTTTTCATTTCACTTTTGTTATGATTTTCACAGAAGATATATTGACCTTGACTTGTATAAAAAACGTATGTTGTTGGGACACTGAGTGATTTGAAACCTTGATGCGGCACACAGTTGGGAAAAGGTTGCCGACCCCTGCTCTAGGCTACCGGGGTGGAATCAAGCATAATTTTTAAAAATGAAAAGAAAAAATATTTGGCAGTAAGCTCAACCCGTAAATTAAGGAAGATAAGATATATAAGATACTTTAATGTACATCTCGCTAAAACTTAAAGCGAATTTTTTACCAATGATGTTTGAAATACGCTTTACTGCAGCAGAGTTTACATTTGTGACATCACAACGCTTTGATGGCGGCCCTGGCGAAGTGATTTAGGTTCGTTAGAGTTTCTGTTGGTTGAGAAATATGTTCAGTGGCTCGAACTGTCACGAAACTAGCATTCGTGAAGTTTTTCTCGCTCCCATTTATTATCCACCAATAATTACGAACACAAAACTTCATTTACAACCGGCTGGAAACGCTTACCTGAACGCGCATGTGCCTGACATTTCTTACTCATCAAACAGATATTTGAGAAATGTCAGTTGGATTTTCTTCACATTCTCTTAAAGTGGTAAAGCAAACCATTTCAATACATTGATTGCAGTGGAGGATACTTTGACGCCGGCGACTACGTGAAGTTCAATTTTCCCATGGCTTATACCACAACGGTGCTGGCGTGGGGCGTCATGCAATATGGTCAGGCGTACGATACTATTGGAGAGATGGCAAACGTCAAATCTGCAATCAAGTGGGCGACAGACTATTTTATCAAATGCCATGTTTCGAAATTCGAGTTGTACGGCCAAGTGAGTATACATGTCACTGAACGCATTTACCCCAAATTGATCCAGAGAACATACTTCTCTTGCTGCATATCCTCCCAGAAAAATCTTTAAAAACGTTTCTTCCTAAATTTGATTGACACAAAAGCTGTTAGGCACTGAAACTGCAGATGCACAAACATCTTCACATGCATTTATTTATTTGTTTTTTTTTTCAAAACTAACTCGGAAACTGAATTGAAACTAACTCGGAAACTGAATTTTCAAAACTTACTCCGAAACTGAATTGCGTAGCCTGCACGCACCGCAATAAGCTACTCACCGACGTAACAAACTCATCATCTAACGAAGCAGACAGACTGAAACATTTAACTTTACAACATCAACTTTCCTAAGCATTCACTAAAGTCTAGTCTCGACGGTAGAAAAATACATTGACGACGTCCTAACCTTTGTCGTCGTTTTGAAGGTTGGATCGGGAGTTACAGACCACAGCCATTGGACAACTCCGCAGGGGATGGCCAACGTGATGCGTCCTGCGTACAAGCTAACAGCCAAATCACCGGGTAGCGAGCTTGTTGCAGAAACAGCGGCTGCCATGGCTGCCGCATCTATCGTGTTTCGCTCTTCCGATTCAAACTATTCGACGATTCTTGTGGGACATGCGCGCGACTTGTACGATTTCGCTACGATGCATCGGGAAAGATACCACAGGTCCGTCGCTGTGCTGCACAGCTACTTCTTTGAAGCTCTGATTCTAAAGCTTCTCTCAAGGGTAGCTGCTGCAAAGTGATTAGGTGCCATGTTCTTTTGTTTTTAAGCGAACAATGTGCTGCAACTGATGTCATGTCGCATATGTCCCCATTCCAAGGCTGCATCTCCTCAGAAAGTATACTCAAAACATTTTCATGGACTGCCCCGCTGAAATCCAATGTTAATTTTTCGGGTGGAAGAACGCTGAGATTCAAAAGATTTTTACGGCTGTTGGTTTTCCTATTAACATTCTACCAAGCCACACCGTTCTTAATCTTTGTCAAAGACTGGAGGTGTTCATAATTCACTTAAGAACGTTGGAATGCAGGCCCGTAACCAGCTTGGGACACCAGGGGGGGCCAAAGGTTTTCTGAGAGTGGCGTACATTTTTTAAACTATGTCCAATACTTTTAAACAATGTCCAACATATTTTTCCAGGAGGACTGACGGAATAACCCAATCTGTAGTTGAGTCTCAGGCCCCGGCATGCGAACGAACCGTCGTCAACAAAATTCACGGACTAATGGATTTAGCACATGAAACTGAAACCATGAATCGTACGTTGAGAGAAACAAAAAGATTAAAAACACAAACAACTCCGTGATAAACGAGGATGTTAGTCGAAAACTTAAAGCATTTCTTGATTGGCCTCAGTATCAACAAATCTGTTAAATGCGTGCTTCGTAAACCAAACTAAACTTTATGCTGGAGCGCTGATGCTCAGAAAACATACGCAGTTTGCGTTAAACTTGACATCTCAAAGGTATTTTTTTGCCTTCAAGTAACTCGAAGCCGATTCTATCTGCTCTTCCATTCTTGCTTTTATTATTCAGACAGACCTTTGTGCCAAACCTATGTTTATAACTGCACTGCTCAGCCTTTAGTTGCGGAATATTTTGAGCAAAAATTTTGAAACAACAAATAGAATCAAAACCTTTGAGAAAAGCACAGTTGAATTCCACTTTGGTTTCCACTTCAGGGATACTGTATTTTCAAAAAAGGTAAGTTAAAGTCGGACAGCAAGGGGACATTAAATCTAAAGAATGAAGTGGAAACAAAAATGGAATTTTAATTTTCACTTAACATGATTAAATACATTGGGAGTCCACTAGTGTTTTAATTGTCAATATAGAATAAACGGCTCCACCTCCAGTTTGTTGCTTATTATAACTTTGCCCACTCCCGCAACCATTCTAATATTCCTATTCTATAGTGCACAAGTAAAATCAAATGAAATAACAAAGCATGCCCTGATAGAAAAATTGTTAAGCTCTGTCTTGACCATTACACCATTTGCATACCTACATCCCAGTCAATTTTGTCACTATGGTTTTTCATAATCCTCACTCAAGGAAAAAGCATCCCTCGTTTATCGTCATTTTGGAAAAACGGTTTTGATTAATGAAAGCTTTTTTCAAGAAAGCAGAGTTTTGATTACTAAGTGAGATTTCATGTCTATCAAAATCTTTTTTTCAGATCTATCACTGATGCAGCCAACTTCTACCGATCGTTCTCCGGATACGAAGACGAGCTTGCGTGGGCAGCAGTGTGGCTTTACCTCGCCACTCAACAAAAATCTTATTTAACAAAAGCTGAGGTCTGGTTGCACATATTCAAACTTTTAGTTTTGAGTGGGTGAAAAGAAAATCAGAATTTGTGATCTGATCTTCTGCTCATCTTTTTCTAGATACTCTATCGACAGATTCCTGGACCACATCGGAGCGACAAAGGTTTCTTCTGGGATCAAAAAACCGCCGGAGTCCAACTGTTGTTGGCTCAAATTACAAAGAAAAGGACTTACATCAATGCCATTCAAGCGTTTTGTGATGGTTTGCAACCAGGGAGGGGAGTAAGGTGAGTCAGAAACCTTGTAACATATCGAACGAAAAGTTGGTTTCGAGTTGTACCTGCTGATCTATCAGGCACTCGATAAAGACGTTTTGCATATTGTAGGTTTAGGGAACCTGCGGCCCCAAGCCAAATGCGGCCGGCATGGTGAGCCCCTCGTCAGGCTTTTCGTTAGCCAAATTAGAACATAAAATTGAGTCAAAACGAAATTCCTAGATAAGCAGATGCTTAGACAATAAGTCAAGAGAAGTTTCTCTCGATAGAGAGAGAGAGTTTTTTCTTCCAATAGCTCTCTCCTTGAAATTGAAATATTACAGTACATGTGTGCTTGTTTTATTTTTCATCATAATACAAAATTAAGAAACATTTAACGCCTGTCCATGATATTGCACTGTTCATGTGGCAAGCGGGCCAGTAACCAGCTTGGGACACCAGTTGGGGGGGCGAAGAGTTGTGTGAGAGGGGCCCAAATTATTTGAACTATGCCCAAAATTTTAAACGATGTCCAACACATTTTTCTAAGGGGGCTAACATTTTTCTAGGGGGGCCCTGGTTACGGGCCTGGTGGCAAGTGATAGTAAAATATAATCCCCACTTCTGAAACCATGTTAAAGCACGGGTGCCCCAAGCGTCCTACAAGATTGCAGTACATATCTGTTGCAGGAAAAAAATTCAAGGAAAACTAGTTGGTTAAAGTCATTGCAAAAACAAAATTTCAGTTTGCGAATAAGTTGAGGAGAAATTTAATTTGAGTGTATGAAACTTTCTTCTCCTGTAGTTGTTTTAGCAGAGTCAAAAGCTCTGTTTTGCTAAATTTCTGTCTTATTTCAGATACACCCCCAAGGGACTGGTATTCCTAAACAATTGGGGCCCGCTTCGACATGCTGCTGGGGTGGCTTACATTTGCTTGGGGGTGGCAAATCTGGGAATCAAGCCTTACACTTACAGAAATTTTGGCAAACGTCAAATACATTATATGCTTGGCGACACCGGCTTGGGAAGTTATGTCATTGGCTACGGACCAAGCCCTCCTACAAGACCTCATCACAGGTGAGTTCGGATGATATTGGCTTTAATTGTGTCTTACGTCTATGTGTGCAAAACACCAAGACAAAAGAACAACTTCCATTCACACTGCTTAAAAATTCATAACTCTACGTAGCCTGTATGTACACCGATTAAGGTTACTCACTTCGTAGGTTTGGTTGTCATGACGGAGATGATGAAGAACACGAAAGCAAGTTGTTATAAAAAAGAGTTAGTCTTTGTGTTTTATTAGCAAAACGACTTGAACTGCTTTCTTTTCTTAAAATATTCATGAAAGATTGCATCAGTATTTTAGTAATTTGCTTTAAATTTTTTAAATTACGAATTGAAAAAGAGAGGCTGAAGAAGCCATTGAATTATATAACATTTTGACGACTTTTTAGGTGTAAATAATCGTAACCCTAAGAGACACATTGTATGTCTTCCAGCAAGCAACAACTTCCTTTTCGTTTCAGGTTCAGAAGTTCAAAAATTTGTCATACGTTTTGCAAAAATGCCAACAAGATTTACTGCTAGCTGATGTTCTGTGTTGCACGTAAATGTTTGAACCAATATACAAATGCCTCTTCATAGTCTTGTATAAAAACATGGTTTCTGTGCACAAGATTTATTTTTTTCACTTATTGACAAATAGAGCTAGCTCTTGTCCGAGCCCACCAGCAAAGTGCAGTTTCGACGCTCTTCGATCCACAGCAAGCAACCCCCACACCCTCTACGGAGCTCTCGTGGGTGGGCCCAATATAAAAGATGAGTTTTATGACGACAGAAACAATCACAAGTAAGAAATTATGACGTTTCTGTTTAGAATCATTACACTATTATGAAGAAATAGGGCAAAACATAGATGGGCAAAAGTTCAAGAAATGGCCTCTGAACATACATCGATAACTAGTGGTGAAAAACCGCGTTGTCGAGGAGGTCTTCGCTTCGGCAAAAGTTATTGTTCGAAATAATTAGTATCACCTTCTTGCTTCAAGGTTCTCAATCATGGCGGGTAATTCTGACGTGTCGTGCAACGATGTTCTGTGTGATGAGAGGTACAAATATGTCGACAAACATTTAGTATTCTACAGAAAAAAACAAACAGTGCTGTAATACTTATACATTACTTTGCTGCTGAGCATGTCATGTAAACCAGTGAAAGCTTTCACAAAGTCCACTTTGATGAAACGAAATTATTTGCCTTGCAAGTAACAGCAGCTGCAATTTGGTTTTGACATGTTTTCACAAGCATTTTCTTTTGTCTTTTTTATTCATGTTCAGGTCGAACGAGGTCGCAATGGACTACAACGCTTGCTTCCAATCCGCTGTTGCTGCCTTGAAATATTTGGAGCTGTACCCTCCAGCGACCACCACAACCACAGGAGCGTCAACTCTTCCACCTACCACCACCACGACAACCACCAGCAATCCACAGGCTACTCGAAGTGGTAATGACGATGAAGCGGCCACCACTGGTGGCTTACCCAACGATTACTTCGAGGATTACTGGAATAATGCATTTGTTGAGAACGACACCGATGTTGCGAATGTAAGCGCTGTACAAAGTACAGCGCTGTTGCCAGCTGCGTCTGCGTCCCCAGAAGCTCTTACTGGCGCAACTGCTGCAATCACGGAATCGCCTGATTCCAACACAGTGAATAAAACGAGACTGGATTGTGCGTTCAGAACAATCACTAAGGTATTTGACAAGTGCAAGGTCCGGTCGACCCAGGCGCAAATTTTACCGGCAATCAACAGCACTACTCTTTGCAGGTGATGATTTTGAAAAATAGTTTCGACATTAGAACAAAACGATAATATTTTCAAAACTGCAGTGCTTTTCCTTCATTTTTTAAATAACAATGTTTTCAATATTTTTTTGCTAAAGCTCTCCTTAGGTCTTTTCGTGCAGACTGCAAACGCCAAACGACTCGTTGGAATCTTTGCAGCTTAGCTTGTCAAATAAGGGGATTATAGATGTTTTCAAATCACGTCAGGTACAGAGTGATACACTGACATGCTATATTAAATGCAAAAAAGTTACGATAGCAAGTCTGATGTCCATTTGTGAATACGGCACGCATCAATAATGGATCGCTGCTGTCCTTTGTCTTAAATTTGCCGATGTGATATTTCTGTTCTTTGCAAATACCTTTCTGTTAAGGTGGAAGATATTCCAGGATTGTACAAGCATGGATTTAGAGCACTGTACCGAGACGTGGGCAATATTCCGTTTCTGGAACATCTACCCACGCGATCAGCCGCACTTCACCGACAAAGCTCGAACTTGCTCAGTCGAAACGATCCCGACTGTGCCCCCCACAGTGAACGCATCAGCTTTGGCGAGCACGTCCAGAACTGTGCGATTTAGTTCGGTGATGACGAAAACTACACCGTCGTCAACCACGATGAGAACAACAACAACAACAACAAGAACAACAAAAACAACAACAACAACAGATGCCTTGTCCAGTGAAGATTACCGAAAAACAGTGAACGTGTTAACGACTAGACGAGTGATTTTAACATCACCTCGTGTCATTCGTTTAGGATCAACGCCTCTGCAGCTGACTACAACAGAACTCCCGGTATCGCCTGGTAAGCTCACTTGGTCGTCTTGGTTGAGATGAAACTTGGTTTGTGCGCTAAAGCTAGTCAGCGTCAGATGTGCAAGCAGTTGGAAGCATAGCTCACCTGCGTAAAGCGAAGAATTTTTAAGATATACCCCTCAAAGTGCAATTTCTTCACGGAATAAAATTTTGTTTCAGGTGGTATTTTTATTTTAGTGTGAATATATTCATTTGGCTGTCTGACATTCCGGGAATAATAACATTGTAAGTCAAACCTTTTACAGTATATACCTTCGTTCCAACCAAATATCGTATTACACTCCTGGCTCGGTAGACTGGCCTCTGCTGATGCAAAGCAACTTTATTACCTATATTGGTATTCGACTGCATGTCCAACGTACCAATATTTCCGACATTGTCGCTGTTGTTCTTCTTAACTGGAAAGGCAATTTCTTTAACAGAGCATCGGCAATGTTGAAAACAAACTATTTTTTCCCGATTTAGGTGGAAGCTGCACACCTCTCAGCATCTTCGACAAGTGCGCCATCAAGCGGACTGCGTATCCCACGCATCGGATCCGAAGTCGATTCCGCTGTCGTTACACAGCGTTGCAGGTGAACGTTTGAAAACTGTCTCGACTGGTTCATCGCCGGAAACGAAAAAAACGTTTAAAATAAAAGATTACGCTAATTTTATTCACACTCTATGTGGTAGTTATGCTCATAAGATTTAGCATTGGGTAAATTGCTTTTTGTACAGTGCATTTTACAAAGATATAAGGCGTGGGTATGTTTTCATCACAACAGAACAATACACTCTTTGTCATTTGTTGGTTAAACCTGTATTTTTTCCAGGTTTTCAAAAGTTGTTAAGCAACTTTGGGGCAACCAACCAATCTGCAAACAACATATACTTTCGCAGTACGCGGCATCTAAATACAAAAAAATACGTCAGAATACGGAAATGTTGGAGTAGTGCAATTCACTGCGGATGTCAAAACTTAGACCAAGTCCAAATATTTCAAGAAGTCGACACTGGGCCTGATTCAAAAAGCTATCACAGCAGGAAAACCGCATTTCGGCCTTCACTAGAGGAGTAGTTATGGCAATTTTTTCTTTGGCTTTCATCAGGGACCTGGAATGATGGAAAGAAAGGGGGGCATGGCAAAATTTGAGGGAAACACTCAGAAGCGGACGCAGAAAGTGCTTATGGGTGAAGAAGATTTGTTTTAAAAAAAGTCTTGTTTTCAAAAACGACTTGTTTTCAAAGCAGTTCTTCGTTTTTCTTTATTGCTCAATAACATGTTTGACTCACAGTGGGATTTCTTGTTTGCTCTTTACGCCAATTTTACAAGACTTTTACATTTTCTTATTGGTTCACAATCCACTTTTAGCATTGCTTCTCAAACTGCTGCTGCTTGTTACATACCAATTTGGGATTACTGGTTATTCTATTGGATTGTTTAAAAAAGAAATAGTACACTTTGAGAGCCGGCCTACGGTATATTCGTACTTGGTTTTCGGCCTAAAAAGCAGCAGTTTTCGGTTGTCTTACCAACGCCCTAGCTCCTCCGCCGATAGCGCTAGAGAGCTGTTCCAGGGCTCAAACGGATCGGCCAGTCTAGTAGATTGCACTCGAAAAAAATTTTTTTGGTTGGGGTGTGCAGATTTTTCATAACTGACGTCATAAGTGAAGTAGTTTTAGGATCATTTTGGCTCATGTTACCTGGCCTAGGGCCCAACCGCTAGGTCAAGGTGTTTCGCTGAAGTTTTCGTTGGAAACTAGGCTCGAGTCCGAGTCTTTTGAGACTTTGATCGAGTTTCTAGCGTTTCTGGTTCAAGACTTATGATTTAAAATAAACAAATTAATTAATTATCTAATTATCTAATTAGCTAATTAGTCAAATATTTTTACTAACTTACATCATAACTTTTGAACCAGAAACCCCAGCAGGTCATCCAAAGTATCAAAAG
>JGI24158J21664_10003495_pt1 | contig 19735 bp, 12 predicted proteins | sample Ectturendosymbi3_FD_21664 | JGI IMG/M metagenome (IMG submission 21664) | reverse complement strand
CTTATTTAGGTTATAACCACTCAACACAAATAAAGTTTGTTCAAATGTATTTTATTGTTCAAGATAACATTGTCACATTTTCAGATAAGAACACTTAGCAATTTAGAATCTTTTACAGTTCACACAAGTTCTCTCGAATCAATCCAATAGACAGAAAGTATATTTTCTAAGGTGTATCTGCAATCAGCAACACAGTTTTAAACAGTTAAAGTAATTATCTATTTAGGTAGATTATTTCTATTGGAAGTAGAACTTATATTATATCGCCTTGCCATGGTTGGCATTTCCTGTTTCAGGAGTTTGCTTCAGTCAGGAAGCTATGAGTCACTATCTTAATACCTCAGCTGTTTCCTGGTTTGCCAGGTAAGCAAAGTCTATTAACTTGCAAACGTTTAGCCTTAATGATAACTTGTTTTAACAGTAAGTAGTTTTGACATCCTAATCTTTTCGTTTATTGAAAGAACTTCATTCTGACAAAGTTAATTCGTTGTACAGATTAACAGAGTGTTATTGTGACAAGTATTTTGTATTCAAATTTGTCATCTAGAACTTATGGTTCAGTATGACAGGGATTTGTTGTTCCAAACAGTTTGTCAGCGGTTATCTTGGGCAAGCCTTTTTGTGAAATAAAGTGTCAGCAGTTCGTTGGGACAAGCCACTTTATAAAACACGGTGACAGAGTTTCGTTGGGAAAAGCCACTCTTGTTAACTAAAAATGAATTTAACGTCATTTTTAGGGTGAAGACTCAAGCCTCTAGGAGACCCAGTAGAAAACTGGTGGGCCCGCAGCACTTACAATACTCCTCCCGAGCCTGGAGATACTGCAAGGCAGAGCTTCGGTTTTACTTCTACTGCACAAACCAAAGTGGGTTGCTGCAGTCGAAGGAGAGCGGAGCCGTCAGGAAAGGACAAGACTTTTAGGTGATGCTAGCACCACTCTGACCTTGTGTCTGCGAAATCAGCCTTATTTGTACCTCTTGTTTGGAAAGTCCCTATAAAACACCTAAAGGTATCTACATTTCCTGTGTTGCTAGGAAACAACACCATCTTTGTTTGTGAATGTCTATTCACTGCTGGATTCACAAGTGGGCGTGTCTATGACGTTTTTCATGCTTCATTGACTTCGGATTTTGTTGTTTGAGGCTTTCTCAGTCCTGGTCTTCGTAGCTTCTAGCTTGACATATGGTGATCCTTTCCAATGTTCAATATTCAAGTTGTAGTAGACAATATTTTGTCTGCTACACGGTTGCGTCACATTGTTTTCAGATAGCCAAGGTTACGAAGGCTGTCCGACTTCATTCTTGTTGTCCGACTTCTGTCCGACTTCATTCTTATTCTATATGTTCCTCACAATGGGATCAAGCCCGTAGCCACAGGGGGGCATTCGGGGGCAGTGCCCCTCCAAAATTATTTTGTGCCCCCCAAAAATTTGTTTCGCCCAGAAAAATGTGTTTTAGACATATAGTAAAAGCAAAAATCTTGTCCCCTTGAAAATGTATTGTGCCCCACCAAATCTCGAAACCTACCTACGGGCCTGAATGCGATTGGAATCCAGCGTTCACAACACATGCACTTTGCTACTACGCATGCTTTTAGAGCGGCAATGAGACTTGCAGCAGGTTGTTAACAGCTTGTTCCGCCATCAGATCTAATGTTTAGAAACATTTTTAAGCTTTGGTGGTTCTATAAACTTCAAGTTGGAATGGATTTGATGTGATTCCGAGGATAGCTATGCTGCCTTTATTTGTGGAATTTAAACAAATGCTCACTACTTTTGTAAGATTCAAACTGCAACTGTGCAACAGCGTTGAGTGCCCTAAATTAGTTATAAATATGAACGTTTCAGTTACTTCTACGTGTGTTTTATATTAATCCGACCTATCAACTGAGCATCTCCATGGGCGCGATTTCCGAAATTCACGTCACCAATTTGCTAATCTAAATTTTCTCACTGCCTTTGGTTACCTCCTATGTTCATGGATTTAACACATTTAAGTTAAATCAGTTTTTGACGAAATAATTGACAAAACTGCAACAGCAAAGACAAGAGAACTTTACCATTGAACAAAACAAAAGCAAGTTTTGCATAGCGGCAAGCGCTACACGGGGAAAGCCTTCTACGATAGAGCAGCAATAGTGATCACCTGCCATGATCACTCTATGCTGCTTAGGTCTACCCTGAATCATATGCTTTTCAGCTAGCTTCGATATTTATTTGTGGTGACTATCGCATCACTTTGCCATGTGATGGTACTTGTACCATTACACAAGAAACTTTGTCATTGATTTCTATCAGAATATCCAACGGAGGATGGGTAATTTTATGTGAAATCGATTTGCTATTAAAAATTTGCTTGCCGAATCCTTGCTCTATTGTGGAAAGTACTTACTTTGCTTTTGAAGTTTAAAAACTACAAGTAAAGCAATATATCGTAACAGTTCTCTTATTTTTGATTACCTTTTAAAGTTATTGCATTCAAAGCTTCTTTCAGGATTTCGCAATTTATATTTGTCTAGTAGTTTTGCATAAAATCATTTGCCATCAGTTTTTTTAATGCCTTCTTCTGTCTGTCCTTCTCCTTTATGTGTACGTGAGTCTGGTTTTAGTCAGGCCATTATTACGTCCTAAAACTCAAAATTCTTAAATGAATTCTTTAGAACCCCCTACAACTCGCACCAGCGTGCTTGTGACCAGGGCTGTGGAGCCGGAACTAAACATTCAGGCTCCGAATCTGGTTCCAGCGTCAGGCATCTTAATCTTTGGCTTCAGCCCCTTACTGATTTGGTCCACTGAAAACTGAAAACCAATGCTATTTATCGTACAACTCGCTTGCCTCACAAATTAAGGCTGTGGAACTGAAAACAAATCTCAGGCTACGGATTCGGTTCCACCTCCTAAATCGCTTGGGCTCCAGCTCCTACTCTAGCCATACAAAATTGCTTGGGATCCGGCTGTAAAGCTGGATTTGTGAACAGACCTGACGAGCAGAGCCGGATTTAACTGATGAGAGCCCCTAGGCCAGTGGTGGGCAATTAATTTGTCTCGGGGTCACTTTGAGTAGGCCGTGTAAAGTGGAGGGGCGTATCTTTCAACGTAAATGGAAGCAAGTCACGATGCAAGTTAGCCTCAGCACTATCATTGACTGTAAAAATTTCGAGGGTATTTTAGATTCGAAGGTTTTCCTGAATGCTTCCGCGGGCCACTGAAAACGTTGTGGCGGCCACATGTGGCCCGCGGGCCGCAATTTGCCCACCCCTGCCCTAGGCTAGAATTATCAATTATACCTACTAGACCTATTGGTAAATCCAGCCCTATGCTGACGAGAGAGTGGAACAAGCGAGTAGGCTGCATTCAGGACATTCAAAAGGCTCTGACAAGCCCGTGGTTTTGTAAAAAAGACGTTGCAACTGTTCAATTTTATGCTGTGTTTTCAAAAGACTTCTGTGGCCATAAAATTATGTCAATGAAATTCATGCAGAATTTTGCATATTATCAGGGAAGATTTTTTCCTGTTTCCTGCATATTCTTTTACTGCTGCAGTTGCTAACATTCGAATGTGCTACTGCAATATGGAATGTTGCAATGAAAGAGTTTGAATGTTCATTCGCGACCATATATTCAAAGTGGGAACAGCTTCACGCGAAACGACTTAGGATCTCATCGTTTCTAAACTGCACGATAGTTAATGATGTCCAACATTCAAAGGTCCTGACGCCGATTTCGTGACCTCAAAGTCATAGGAAGTTTTCAGACGGGTATAGAAATAAAAATAGGCGAGGACCGAGTCAGTTTTCGATGTCCCATTATCCCTAACTCATTTTCGGAATCTATGCTGCCACGAACAGGCTGGCAGTGGCTGTGGGCGCACAAACTGATTTTGTTCCCGGGTGCGGGAAATTCTAGGTACGCCACTGCCTCCACCTCAGTTGCCCTTTTTTGAAAGGGCTGGGTTGCAATGTCTACGTCATGCCCCCGCTTTCCTGCATCCTTTTCCTGGAGTCCCGGGAAGATGAAGTACGCACACTAAGTTTTCCGTAATCAAGTCTATAACTTATGGTTACATTATCCAACTGCAGCGCTTGTAGTTATAATTAGTGTTGTCTTCATAATCGTGACAAAAACCAATGTTCCCAAATCGTTTTTTGATAAACGTTCGCCGAAGCTGCTTTTGTTCAAGGGCGCCGAATAGTGGGTCGAGACTCAAAATTGGTTCGCGAGACCTTCCTTGTATTACGAAATAATTTCATTTTTAATTTGCCATTCCATTTAGACCGGAAAAATGCAGCCATTTGCTGTTTTGTGTGCTAAATTTCATTCAATTTTTTTTGCAATATAATTGCTACCGTCAAGAATAATCTTAGATATTATGTTTCATTACAGAGTATTTTCCGCAAATCTGGATGCTCAAGAGATGTTTTTGTCCCGAGAATTTATAACTATTTTTAGGGTCGTGCCAAAAAGTATTTGTGGATCCCTGGTTTGGACAACTTTCCTTTTGTTGTGATCTTCTTTTGTGTTGCAATATTTTCTGACTAGCATTATTTCATGCACACTAAGTGACATTAAAACAACGATACACCCTTCCCCGTGACCAGGGAGGGGGTGTCGAAACACCCCGTAGAAAAATTTTCGCCTTCTTGGAAAAATGTGTTAGACATAATTTAAGAATATTGGACATAGTTCAAAAATTTGGGCGCTGTTGGAAAACTCTTCGCTCCTTGTGTTTCTTGTATCTGCTCTGACGAAGAAATGTTCAATTGCTAATAGCAGTATTAAATTTTGTGTACTTGCTAAAGAAGCTAATCGCTGTGTAGTACTGCTGATATTGCGTATTACACCATGGGCGTCGCGAAGGGACCTTTTGGCCATGGTCACATCTCCCCATTTTGCACAAAGGTCTTAGTACGGTTGAGTGAAACGCAAAAAATAGTGTTTGGCTACTTTTCTTTCAATTGGTTGGCTCCTTTCAGAACAGTGATTGGCTACTTCAGGTAAAAAAAATCTGACAACCCTGGCCAGACGTGCATTGTGTATACGTACGTCCAATTTTAGAGAAACGGAGTCCCTTGCCAAAGTTCCCTAAGGCACATACGTGTGACACACAACCGTCAGCAGAAGTTAAAAAATCGGCGTACTACCGTTTTGCAACGTGAGCTTACCGGCAGTTCACACATTGGTGGTAATTGCACAAACATAGGTGGGGTTGCTTCATGTAGTTTTGACTATCGAGCATTGCTGTTGTAACTTGTATTTCCTGCAGCAGTTAATACAGATCACTTAATATTACTTGTGATCAGGAGCGTAACGAGAGGGGCAAGGGGAGAGCAATTCCCCGGGCGCCGAATGATCGTGAGGGCGCCAAATATCCTAACCATATCACAACCACATTTGCTTCCGAAAGACCAAGTTCGAACATGGGGCGCCAAACTTGCTTCTTGTCCCAGGTGCCACCTAACCTCGTTGCGCCCTTGCTTATGATGTCATGCAACCACGTGTTTGCAACTAAGAAGCTTGATGTTAGCAACGTTGCAGTTACAGAAACAGAAGTTTGGTATGTGGGATAGGATGAGGTGAAAGGACTGCCGCATAAGTGTGTAAATATGTGCGCTAACTGCATGATCTTGACAGCATCTGACGAGCTCTAGCAACATGGCTTCGTTTACTGGATATTTATTAGTTAAAATGTACTCAGTCACGCTGTTTGTTCCGACTGAGGGAATGACTTGAAAACAACTGCAATTCCGTTGTGGCCGAAATTAGTGTTCAGCAGCTACAACGACCTGATTAAACACTCATGAATAGTGATAAATAATATCTTTACCAATTCAATACAATACAGAGCCTTTTGTTTACTGTGTTTCGCACAGAAGTCAAGGAAACTGATACAAGTAAAATCAGTAATGTTTATACTTAGACACTTCCTAAATTGAGTTTTACTTCGTTAGTATCTCTGGTCAAGTTTTTCGACGCACTGATCAATTTCGTATCATAAGGCTTGCTGAATTCCTTTACGGTAATCCAACGTTAAGAGCTGTTTTCACAATACTAGAAACAGATTGGGTGAACTCCCATTCAAAGCTGCTTTGCGAACGTGGCTGTCTGAGGAAACCACAACGCGTTACCCTGAACTTTCTGGAGAAACGTCTGAATTCAGAATTAATGAACCGAAGAAAAAAAAGCAGTAACCACTTCCGACAACTCGTAAATTTTTATTTAGCAAAAGAAGAACAAAACAGCTTGGACACAGCAAAACGCACAATTGAAGGCGAAGACAGTCGACAACCAATCAACCAGCATGAAATATGTAAAAATGTCCCTTGTTGCACTAACGTGAGAACGCAGCAGGAACTTCCAAATGGTTCTTCGATACTAAAATGACGGCAAAATACGCATGCTTGTTGCTTATTAGAGTTGGCGAAAAAAGTCAAACACCCCTTTCTAAACTTTCGAAGCAAATATTGAATGAACTTTTCATTTATTTCATGGACCTTTATACCAGTTGGGTTTTTCGTAAGCACAGCCAACCCTCCGAAATGAGCCATGTCACCCTCATTTTGCACACAAGACTCATGAACTGTAACTCGATTCCCGGTTCGCAAATTTATCTTTATGCCATCATGCAAGCTTCCGCGTAACTCACTGCCACGAACATTGATGTTCAACTGCAGTGGAGCATCATCCAGTTCGTCTACGCTGTAGCGAAGAACGAAGGAAATAACAACAATTCGTTACTTTCATCCGCTGGTAAGTGGTGGTAGTGTGTCGCTTCGATCAGTGATTCCGTGCGATGAAGCGAGTATATACCATCAAAAATATGATTAATGGCTGACCTGGCAACACTCCAAGGAGTAGCCACTTTTGTGCAACTGCTTTCATTTATCAAAACTTTGGTGATGCGACCAAACTTTTTACGACTGCCTTCCGGCATGAAGAAGTTACGAGGTTGGGAGATTTGTTCCAACTTCCAAAAATATCCGATCTATTGAGACTCAAATGCAGGATTGAACAATATCATTGAATGAGGCGCCGCATCACACGAATACATCCCAGTAAAACTATGAGTCTCCTTTTCAGAAGCCATATCATGTTCCTGTGCCATCTGAAACAAAGAAGACCTCAGCTACTAGCAACGCCGATTATACAAAAATTGCTTGCTTCGGTTTAACTTCAAATTATTATTATGTTTTCAACCACACAATCAAGCACCTTTCCTACGCAGAAATCAGACAATGCCCATAAGCAATTTTGTTTGAAAGAGATAAAAAATCCGCCATCTACCTCAAACTTAGTTTTCTGCAATAACGTAAAGTATTGACACGTTTCAAAAATGTCGTTGAATCACCTTGTTATGCTCGTCTCCAAATCTCAACCCAGTACACGTTTGTCATAGACCAGCCTTACCTTTGCGTCTGTCCTAATTGGTACAGCAACGGCTTTGAACGTCTCACGGAAAAGCTCCTTTAAAGAAAAAACCAACAACGGTTTGGAGGAACGTGTCATCAACATACTTGCCTTGCACCTTGAGGCCAGCTCCATTCCAATTGCGTTCCGATCAATTTGATCTCAAGTCTTGAAGAACTGATTGAATGAAACGAGCAATGAAAAGTCCTTAGAAAAAGACCCATTCATAACATAAAATTTCTTCGTTTTGTTTACGTCATATTGATTCGTCCGTCGGTTATTGTTTCATATGACTCAGCTAATAAACATAAATAATCCAAGAAGCCAATAAGCAAAGAAACCAACTGTTAGAGGAAATTAAAAGGTTAGCTAGTTGTGAAAACGATTTCCTTTTAAACTTTGAGCCAACTGCTCACTGGATGATGCAATCTAACTTCAGGAGCAAAATTGTACTTTTGGGAATGAAACAAAATTTTTCAAGGATATGCAAAATTGAAACTACGTGAATAAATAATTAAAACTGAAAGCTATTTGTAATGATTGATTCAACAGATTATACTATTTTTCGAAATCTACGCAGGAAGACACTGTTTGTTCCGCGAAATTTTAGTTTCGTGTGACGAAGTCTGAAACACAAATGTCAGAATAAATATATCCACTTTCGTTGTGTGATTGCATTGCTATGCTGAACTGCGCGTTTGATTCTATTGAAATTATGCGAAATTACTGCGCTTGTCAACTGGGAATTGTTTGTCGCGCGCTCGGCCCACCGAAAGTTAAGTCTGTTCGCCCAATTCAGCATCGCTGGTAGAAAACGTTATTTTGTTTCTGTTGTGTTTTAGAAACATTTTTCGACTATCAAGTGCAGTTGACGTTTGGGTAATTAATTTGTGACAAGTGTTTGCGCTGATCATTTCCCGTTTCATAAGTTTTTTGTTTTTTTTGTCATTGCTAAGTTATAGTCACAAGAAAATAACAAGTAAAAATTCCTTGAAACGTACTTCCAGTCTGTTATAGCTCAAATATCCATGATTTTATGAATGCGAATTGTTGATGAAGAAGTTAAGTCGCAATTCTAGTTGATCCACTATTCCGATCGTCATCACGTCTTTATTTGGCAAACTCAAAACAATAAACATGTGTTCAAATCACGTCGTATTCCTCACCTATATGTTCATTTTCTCTCATGCCAGTTTTTCTCTGAGCATTGGAACAGGCTCGTAACCATGAAGGGCAATCGGGGAGAGTGTCCCCAACTTTTTGTGTCCTACTAAACATTGTTTTGCCCAGAAATATTTGTTTTTGAACATATGATAGGAACAAAAATCTTTCTCCCTAAAAATATATTTTTCCCCTTCAAACCTTAGCACCCAGCTACGGACCTACTACAGATCGGAATCCGGATCCAATCCGATGCACATCTCTGGTGCACAACACACTGCCCGACATTGTCAGAGAAAGCGAGCGGTGTTTCCACTCCAGAGTTTTCACCAAAGTTTACCTCAGGTCAAATGCCGCAAATCGGGATCTTTGTTATCATCGGTACGTTTAATGGGATGACGTGGAAACTCGCCCAGTTTTTTTCAGACTGCTAAGAGCTGAGAAAGATTAACAACAATAATTGTTTTTTTGCATGTTTGCACATACTGTACGATTTTTTTAATACAGGACTTGCATTCTGTGGATCTTGCCGCATGCTTATATGCGGTGATCGTAGCTTATTTGAAACTGTGTTCCAACTGCGACTGGGCATGCCATAGATGATCATGGAGCAGGAGTGTCAGACTGGATTCTTGCTGGAGTTTGCAATTTACAATGTGGAAGGAGCCTCCGGATTCAAATTTCTGAGTTCTGCCCAGAGCAGGAGCCAGATGCTCAGGAAACGCTAAAGTCTGTCCGGAAGCTAAACAAAAATTTAAAAAGACTTCTAAAAGTTCTTTAGTAGTGTTTGTTCTGGTCAAACAGGATTGGATTTGTTGATGCTAGATTTCTGACCAATTTCATCATTGTCGTACGTCACTAAACTATAAAAGCAGCTGGAAACAGTGAGCATCATGACGATTGATGATGGTACTCTTTATGTTTTCTGCGTTACTCCATAAGCTGACTGAGACAATGGCAATAAGCCATGAACATTTTGACTTCACGAAATCCATTCTTTTATAAGCGGTTCGTTAATCCGTGGTTCTGCATGTAAAGTATTCTGAAACAACTGTGTCATTCCATATGGTTTGTTTTGGAGTGTATCTAATTTATCATTCATTCATTTTCATAACTGTGTTTTCTTTGGGGTGGACGGGTGACAACCTTAAGAGGAATCGAAATCCCGTGTGATTTTCTGCAATCTTCGATAGTTCCCTTTGCTCCATAGAAGTACTGTAGGTAAAAATCTGTTTCTCTTGGCATGAGGTTTAACATGAGAAATGTGTTGAGATGATGAATGGAGGCAAAATGCATGCAAGTGATTTCCAGCGGCGAGGAGAAATTGGTTTTACTTTACTACACAAAAAGTTTTCGACGCATCAGCCGGATGGACCCTGCTTTCTTCACTTTGCGATGATTCAGAATTATACAAATCTCTACTCAAGTAACTGGCCACCACAACGGCGACAAAATTGTATCAATGAGTAAAGCTTTTAACAGGAAATCTATTTAACGCAACACTCAAGACACAATGCGGAAAAATGTTTCATATAAAAATAACTGGCTGAATAACAATATTACATTTGATGAACAAAGGATGAAGCTGCTTGTAGCATATGGGACGAACTAGCTGAAAATCACTGTTGTAAATAAAATTACCCTGGTTCATTGATTTTTTATTTCTGTGTTGTTAAGGTGTAGGAATGCTTTTAACAACTGAGAACCAATGTTACCAATACGGAGATATGTTCAACTTGACACATATCAAAACACGAATGTTACATTCAAATCATGAAAAATATCAGCAGCAAATGGAGTTATCAATGTCAAAAAAACTTTTGCGGAGGCCCTGTATATTCCTTAATTTTCTCAGGAATTTTTGTAAGCGAAAGCTTTACCCAAAGTAGGTAATCAATTCAGTCCTGTTGCCACTTTTTATACGTTTTACTAATACGTTTTACAATATATATCAAAAAGTACATTTTCAAACCGTCATCAAGCCTTAAACCGTATTGCCAATGCCACTGCGTGCCTCAAATTATATTTCTCTTGTGTGGGGTTCGGCAAGCCTGAAAAGGTTGGGAATCACGGGCCTTAACCTAATCAAATGTACACATTAAAAAGTCACGATTCAGTTGTCCCAATCAGACGTTTTTATACTGGTTGCATCCCGACAGTCACCATGGTCCCCCAGATTTTTGCTTGAGCCCCTGCTTGGCTCCCTCAGTTTTTTTCTTAGGTTGACATATACAGCAGATAACTTTCGGCCAGCAATATTTTAAACGATATAATTTAGAACCCCTCTAGCCTACATTCAGTTTTCCCAAATGCATGATAAGCTGTGTTATTGTTTTTGACGGTCGCGTAACCAGAGTTGTTTATGACGACACACACCAGTGGTTGCTGGAATCCTGCGTGAAATTTAATCAGACCGAGGTCGTGGTTGAAATATTCATTTCCAAACTAAGAAAGAGTCGCAGAACTGGAAGATTATTCTTTCGTGCATTTCAGTGTGAGGTGGAACTGGATTATATTACTGTCAGCAGATTGTTGCTGGTCCCAGTAGCAAAAAGTTTCTGAAAGCGTTAAGAATTGGTTTCGGTTAATTTATACGAATTTATCCTGGCTGCTGTATTGCATTCTGCTGCCTTGTGTATATGACTTCGAAACATCTGACGTAAGTGATTCGTGACTACAGTTTTAGCTCTACACACATGTCCTGCAACCTCATAGAATTTTCTACGGATTTTCTGTAATGACTTAGAAGCATTTCTTTCCCGTATTTCAGCTCTTTGTCCCGGAGGTCAAATATTTCTCTCAGAAAAAGCACTTGAAAGAATTCGCAAACCATTTTCATCTAGTGACAATGATTTAAAACATGAAATAACTTTAGCAAAGAATTCGCTTCGGAAGGAGTCGAATCTTCCTCTGTCGCTCGAACATTTTTTTCATTTATAGCTACTTAAAAAGCTGCGTTTGATTGTTACTGGCTGCTGTAACTCTTCCCGTCACCAGTGTTTCATGCTAGAGAATTTTTCAAAAATGAAATTAGTGAAAACATTTTCCAGAAATTCCATGACCAGTGAATGATTGGGTAACATTGATCTACTTTCAATTGAAAGGTACTAGCTGAAAAACAGATTTAGATGATTTCGTTGAATTTGACAGTCTACATGATAAGGATTAAGCTACATTTAGTTGATGATGATATAAAATTCTAACGTAGACTGTGCAGGGATCTGTGTGAGAATCATATTGCTCACTGTCTATTGTCTGAATCTTCTTGGGTTTGGAGTTAGTGCATGTTTCACTTATGACAAGACGGTCATAAATCAACGCAGGGTTTAAAAGTCAGCTTTTGAGGATCAGTCAGAGGAAAATTCAGTGTGAAAATCAAAATGAATCACTTTTCTGGGAATATTCGGCAAAATGCATTTTACACCTGCTATTGCATCTTGCTGTTAGGTGCACGCCATCAACACCGATCCTCACCTATCTGTGGCGCTGCTATGCTACTTAGGTTCCACTGGTGCCGAAATCTCGCTGCCGGTAACTGCATACTGCGTTGAATAATCCTCACTCTATCCATGCTGCAGATGGGCATTGCACTCGTAATAGTAGTCGCATAACATTTTTATGGTTACACCACAATCACCAAATGTGCGGATTTGAACTTGCTGCGGGTCGGGTCGGGCGTGGGTTGAGAAATTCTTTGTGCGGGTAACTGAGTGTTAAGCCAAAGCACATGAACTTAACCAGCTCAAAAATCGCAAAACACGTGGATATACTAAAGTTGCAGTGTTGCCACCTCGGTTTCCCTAAAATAAACGAGATAAACGTCAAAAAAGACCAGAATAAGCCAAACTGAAGCAGAAATACACTAAACACACACAAAAACAAAGCATAATGATGAAATTATGCAAATAGCAACCTTTTTCTACAAAAACACTCACAATTACCTACATTAACACAACTTTCAGAAATATGGTTTTCACTGCATACCAAACAAGTGCCAATAAAACTTCACGTTGTCACTGCGTCTCAAAACGGTAATAATCATAACATATTTTATAATATTGTCTCTTTTCAATCTAGTCCTGATATTCAAAATTGCATCTACCAGTTCTACACTCATTCTGTTGTTCAATTTCAATTTTACCACGTTCATCTGGTCGAATACTTGTTCCATTTCTGCATTACATTGTGGTATTGGCTTCATAATATAAATTGAACAAAACCAGCCAGTTTTTTGTATGGGTTTTCTCCGATGGCATCTCCATACAAGCATACTTCAGTCCAATATGCTACTGTGTCAGTAATATTTTGCCAACAGGTAATTATCAAATTATGCCACTGGTATTCAATTTTTCCAGTCAATTTACTTTCTTCACCTTCTATCCTCAATTTATCCGGAAACTATATCAAAGGTCCTATAATGTTTCATAAGGCACTTGAAACAAACATCAATTACGTTTCCTTCATTACATTTGAACGAGTTGGTACCCTGTACTTTCTTAAACAGGCACAAGGTGAAATTGAGAAATCGTTTGGATTTATCACGGATTCCTCGTCTGACTCAGAACAGACCATATCTCTTATCAAAATTTCAGTTTCATAAGCTAAACAGGGACCCCGGAACATCTGTAGGGAAGGGGGGGCAGAAGAAAAGTTGAGGGCAATACAAACCTATAAAAAACAAAAAAATCGTTACCAATTATCAGGCCCGTAGGCTAACTAGGAGGTGCGCAGGGGGGTTAGTCTCCGCTGAAAAAATTTTGTCCCTCCCTGGAGAAATGTGTTGGACATAGTTTAAAAATGTTCCCTCTCGGTAAACTCTTCGCCTCCCCTGATGTCCCAATCTGGTTAGGGCCTGCCAATTACGCTTGCTACGGTTCAACAATAACGTTGACTTCAAAAATAATAAAACAAACTATAGACAACTTGTTTCAATTCGATCTTGATAACTCGTAACATTACCGATGAAAAGACACCTTTGCCCCCGTTGTCCCTCGTTTGAAAGGTCAGGGATTCAATGCCACTGCTTTCCGTCGTCCTTGCTTGCCGCTATCAGCAGTCACTGTCTCGCTACATTACCTGCCAAGATGTCTGCGTTCATGAGTCACATGCGACAAAGCGCCTAATATCGTAACTTGAAGTGAACATTTGAAGATTTGCTCCTATGTTAACGTTACACGATAAAGACCAACAGTAAAACAATCTGCTCTTAAGTTTGGCAATTTGCCTCTGCAGGCAGTAGCGTAGCCAGCCCAAAAATTTGGGGGCCAAAAAATCTGGTAGGGGCCAGAATGTTTGATTTTAGGCGAATAACACTATTATTTTGTTTGCGATACTGCCTCTCAAAACACAAATGACTATGTTNTAANCATTTGTGGGGGGACATGGCCCCCTAGGTCCCCCTGGCTACGCCTATGCCTGCAGGCAAAGGAGCGGATATGAGTGAACTGCAAGCTTAGCACTGCATGGCACCAGAACAGTGAACCTGGCCCTTGCGCAGTGTGAGTGTTGTACCAGCAAATAAACTGTTATTGCAAGAAATAAATCAATTAATCGAAATTGAGCTGCTGACGTCAAATTTTCTAGAAAGTTTTAGTTCTTAGTCCCAATTTCCAGAGAGTGGCAAATGCCCGTTTTAACCCCAGGGCAGATCCAGCCAATAAGGTTAAGGGGGCAATTTCAGTAATATTTATCAGATAAGTCTCATTACGGGTTCACCACTTTGAGATGAAGTATACTTCACAACACTTCTGTGACAAAACAATGGCTTTAGGGGGGAGCGATCGCCTTGGTTTTAGGGGGGCGATCGCCTCAATTGCCCCTCCAGGATTCGCCCCTGTTTTGACGCCCCTGCGGACGCCCATGGCTTTGACGTACCACGAGTTCAAANCTGTTTGCTTGAGTTCAGTGAGAAAGCATACCCATAGCCATAATAGTCATTCTTTTCGCATTTACATGTTTAGCAACAATGTTGACCTCAAAACTAATAACAGAAGTTATAGACAACCATCCTGAATTTTAGGTGTGCGCGAATAGCTGCAATAAATTTGTTTCAAACTGATCTTGATAAATCATGAAATTGCTTAAGATACTGGTATGTAAGGGAACCTGTGCCCCCTTGCTCCTCCGTTCAAATGGCAGGGGGGAGTGCCCCCGTAATGCACCCCCATTCCGCCGTCCCTGAACCTAAATAAGGTCTTGCATTAAAAAAATAAATTACGTGACGTGTCAACGGTTGTAAAGTACTTATTCTTGATGGTACAACGATATGTTGGAACAGAATTGCTGAAAACAAAAGACTGTCCAAAAGCTTGCTTAGATTTTCTTTGAAACGCCGAAACCAGACATATATCATTGCAGGGAACACACCCGACACCTGGCGTAAAATATCTTTAAAAAAACTAAAAATAAACCAAAAAGTAAAAAAATAAACTAAAGAAATAAACTATCAACCAAATCGCAAAAAAATCAACCAAACGATTGCAAAATAAACCAGATTTGGTTTGAAAAAGACTAAAATGGCAACACTGTAAAGTTGTTTGCCTGCATTGCGCTTAGGATAGTAGGCCAGCAGGAATTATTGCATTATGATCTAAGCAACCTATTGTTGCGAAACATTAGCTCAGACTCTTGCCATGTGGTGGGCAAGTGACCATTTTCCAATGCTACCGCAGAGGGTTGCCAGATAGGCTCTTTTGGAGCCAAAAAAACAGAAATTTGGCTCTTTTGAGAAGCACTTGGCTCCAGAATTTTTATTTGGCTACTTTTTGGCCCTTTTGCAACTTTTTCGTTCCACAAACTTTTTTTGGAGAAGAGTTGGGAATGGCGTGTGCTGTTGGTCCCCGCTACCATGAAACGAGAAACAGACCACCACACCGTTGCGCAATGCGCTAATGAGAACCGAGGTATACATAAAGAGAGATAGGGAAGATGTGCAGCGGGAGTGCGCAACTTGTCCCAGTGAATCTGTTCCTGCTGTGCACTGCATTTGTTAAATTTTCGTTATTTGAAACAAACACGAAGTCCATAGAGCACAAGCACACATTGTCGCCACAACGCACATTGATAACAACAGACACAGAACGTTTGGTAACGGCATTGGGGTAGGACCAGTGGTGTGTTGAAGGTGAGCCGAGCGAGGCACTTGCCCCGGGCTCTCCTGTTTGGGGGCCTGGTAATCTGCTTTCAAACGGGCCCACAACAGCCACTGAAATGAGTAATTACTCTGCTTTTAAACTTCATTGAAGGGGTCCTGAAAGAAACTCAAGTGTAAGTACTTGACTTTCAAAGGGCCCACAACAGCAACTGTAATGTGTAAGTACTCTGCTTTTAAACTTCATTGAAGAGGCCCCTGAAAGAAACTGTAGTGTGTAAGTAGGCTACTCTGCTTTCAAAGGTGCCCACAACAGCAATAGCAATTTGTACGTGCCTTGCTTTCAAAGGAGCCCCCAAAAGCAACTGTAATGTATAACTGTAAGTAACTTCTTTTCAGAGGGACCCCTAACAGAAATGTTTGCGATAAGGTATATAATGAATTATTTCCTACTTTTGTCAATGCAACATGACGGAAGCTTTGACTCATCTAGCCTCAAAGCTTTCCAAAACGAGTCTCAGGTTGGATGTGTTTGTATGCTGTGTGCTTTAGTTAAAAGGATGAATTAAAAAAAGTAGTCTTTTAAACCTTCTTGGTTGTTGTTTATAGTTTCATGGATTCCCATAAAGACATGAATGTGAACAAACTGATGATACCAACTCCCAAACATTTTTCTAAGGGGGAAAGTGTGAAACTTTCAAAGGGGTAAACGTTGTAGTTTATTGATGGTAAATGCAGAGAAATGGGGCACGAAAATAAAGAAGGGGGACGATGCCAGCTTCCTATTGCCTAACTTTTTCGAGTTGCCAGCCTTGTCTTCCCAATTTTCAGTGTTTTCAAAGTTGTGTATCATGAACATCTTTTTGCATTTTCTCGTTCTGCTTTGTCAGTCATGCTGTAGTCTAAGAAACGTATCCTTGGGTGGCCGTATCTTATGCTTCATCAAAAGTGCTTATCACGGTTGGCTGAGTAGGATGACGTCATCAGAGGGCCTCCTTTTTAGTCTTGCCTTGGGCCCCAAACCTAAACCAACCACTGGGTAGGACCAGAAGATTGCAGACACTCTCTTGACACAGTTGTTCGCTAACTCGTAACACTTGATTCAACACTTCATCCAGAGTAGGGTAGACTACTCCAGGAGCAGGGTTACGACTTTTGCTTTTTCGACGATTTTGAAATTCTGGTTGCTTTCGCACAGTTTTTTTGCAGATTTTGAAATTCTGGGTGTTTTTCATCACACCGGGCTTTTTTAAATCGAAAAAAACACATAAAAATGGGGATTTTCAGTCATAAACTGAATTATGTGTTATGTTTGTTTTTATCTATTTTGACAAAGATATGTTCAGTTGCTAATAGACTAAATTTTGTGTAGGCCTACTTTCTAAAGAAGCTAAATCAATGTGTAGTACTGACATTATATCATGGGCGTAGCCAAGGGGGCACTTGGGCCATGGTCACCATTTTTCATTTTCATACTTTGCCGCGTCGTCCGTTTTGCCAACTATGCAAAAAGTCATACTACGGTTGACTGAACACGTTGACGTCATCATCGAAACGTAAAGTCGCAAACAAGTATGTTTGGCTAATCATCTTTCGCTTTGGCTCTTTTCAGAACAGTGTTTGGCGACTTCAGCTTCAAAAAACTTGGCAACCCTGTGCTACCGTCGTACTTGGTGAGGAATAATTCAGTCTAGCAGCCCTTCTAAATTAGGGTGGCCAGGTGCGTTTTGTAAAAATACCGGTTTGTCAACAGCAGGGACGGATCCAGCCAGTAAGTTCATGGGGGCGGGGCAATTTCAGTTAATATTTGGCAGTCAAGTCTGATTGCGGGTTCACTCAGTGTTGTCAGATTTCGGAAAGCTTTATAGCCAAATTTCACAAACAAATTAGCCAAAAGTAGCCAAAATTGACAAAAACCTATAGCCAAAAATAGCCAAGTCTGAAAACTGATGAAAAACATTAAAAGCACTGGCGTAGGAGTCGAGGGTGCAGCGCAGGGGATGCAACCGAAGCCCTAATCGTTTTGATCTAGTGAAAATCCGGGAAAAATCTGTAGAAATTTGGGCAAAATGTGTGTAAATGTCTCCAAATTGCTGTATGCTCTTCTGATTCAACAATAATGGCACCCAAAATGGAAGTGCACGCGTTTTTTTTGGTGGTCATGTTTTAATTTTCTGTTTTCGGGTAAGTTAGGGGAAATTTAGGCACGTTTGGGTAATATTTGGGCAAAAATGGTGCTTGAAGAGTCTTGATTTGAAAAAAATGCAATCGTTTTTTTTTGGAGGTCAATTTCTTTGGAGTTTTTTCGGGAAGGTTTGGGGAAATTTGGGCAAAAACTCTTCGCACCCCAAAAATTTGCCTGCTCCTACACCTATGATTAAAAGTCACTGAAAAGTTGAGTCAATTTCGTGGGCTGTAAAAAAATAGTCTCTGGTGCATTTACGAACCATACAATCTTTTCGAAACCAATTTGCAACGGCAGTGGCTGCAGATGGTGCACATATCATCGCACCTTACGTAAAGATTGTAACATGTATCTACAGACTCCGCCATTTGCAAAACTATTTAAAAATGCAAAACGTAAGAACTGACTGCTGCTGTCAGAACTTTTTTGAAAATCAAAGTTTAGCAAATCACCATATCCCGCTTGGTATAGTGGGGGACAGCATTACGCTGGTGCTTATTAGAAGCATAATGGCTAGCCTATTTGAAATGATATCAATGTGCTTTGACTTCACAGTGATACAACTTGCACTAGGCGTTCTTAGTGTTAAATTTCACTTTTCGAATCCATGATTTAAAACCGTTCATCCGTTCACATTTTTTGAAACCCGAGGCCACTTCTTCTTTATCAATAATAACATCAGCACTAGAAGCAACTAAGAACATTTGAGTGTTTCATAACAAACAAACTAAGCTGGAGACCTGACATCAATAACGTGACGACCCAATTCCAGTAACTAAACTTGTAGAACGTTATCCAAAATTGAACATTTCACGAAACATTCTGTGCAAATAGTGGTTTACAGTTCATTGACCGTCAGCAGGGCTCCCAACCTTTCTCCAACCATGGATCCCTTCAGCATTCCGACAGATGAGCATGCACCCCTTCAGAATTTCAACAGATATAAGCATGTACCCTTCGCCATTTCGACAGATAAACACGTACTCCTACAATTTCTCATGACAAAATATTTTATCATGATTTTTCAGATATATACATATCTATATATATTTAACAATGAGCGTATTATGATTTTTGAAATTAATAATCACTGATGTATGCATAAATATTTGGAAATATATAATACGCAAATACATTTTCTCGTTTATTGATAAATCACTTCAAACGCCGGTTGTCTGGAAACTTACCCAACCGCAGGACGCCAGCCCACGGTATATTCGTGGATCGGTGCGCGTTATACTCGAACTTCACTTCAAATGCCAACTGTTGAGCGCCGGGTCGTATGTTTTCCTCTATAAAGTCCGAACATTTCGTACAAGTCTCTAGCAACCAGAAACATATATTTATAATGTTTGCTGACCTACGGTGTGGTCAGGAGAGCATTTCAAAGCAACCGTATTTTATTTTGCCTGCAGCCATGGTGGCTTTGCCTGCAGTCACGCACGCATTTCGCCGAGAGGGGAATTAAGATCGGCCTGCTGTAACCTGAAATAAGATCGATATATGATCGGCCAAAGATCGGCCTGCTGTAACCATGTGGCTGTTGGTCTCGTCACATTGCATTTCATTGGGAGCGGTTTCTAATGGAATGTGGATAAACAGTCACTCAGAAATTTTCTTACTGACTTAAAACCTATCATGCAGAGATTCGATGATTTTTGGTTGAGCGTAAATATTTTTTTCGGCAGCAAGTAACTGCTTCAGCCGTGTTTTCGACGCTGCTTCACAAACATTCGCTCTTGACAGATTTCAAATGACCCGTTAGTGTTTTACTGAGTTAGAACATATCATGTAGAGATTTGATTATTTTTGCTTGAGCATAAATATTTTTTTCGGCAGCAAGTAAATGCTTCAGCCGTTTTTTCGATGCTGCTTCACAAACATTCGTTCTTGGCAG
>JGI24158J21664_10003493_pt1 | contig 19736 bp, 10 predicted proteins | sample Ectturendosymbi3_FD_21664 | JGI IMG/M metagenome (IMG submission 21664) | reverse complement strand
GGTATAACCATAACAATGTTATGCAACTACTAGCACGAGTGTGCAGCGTGGATAGGGTGAGGACTATTCAATGCAGTATTCAGTTAACAGCAGCGAGGTTTCGGCACCAGTTGCACCATAAGTAGCATAGTAGCGCCGCATATAGGTGTGCATCGGCGTGTACCTGATAGCAAGATGTAACTTCTATTGCAAAATATTCTTAACAGTCGTTCATTTCATTATTCACACTGCATTTTCCTCTGATTGATTCTCAAAAGCTGACTTTTCAACCCTGCGTTGATTTATGACTGTCTTCTGATGGGCGAAACACGTACTACCTCTAAACCAGGGGTTCCCAAACTTTTTGTTCATTGGTACCCTTCGGACAGTTTATAGGTTCGCATGTACCCCAAAATTTTGTGACATTTTTAGCTGCTAATCTCCACTTGATCTGATACACAATTTGCTATCTATAGCTAACCAACCCATTTCAATCCCTCTAAATACTTTATAATCTGCAGTTTTAGTTTAATATGTAAGCTGTGTTATTATTAGGCCTACTAATTACAAACACACAAAATCATTCTTTGTCTTTGAAAGCCGGATTACTCTCTCCAGATGTCGAGTGAGCAGACTTGGTTTCATGTAATCATTTCCCAATGTTTTTTGACAAAGTACATACACAGGCATGTCCAAACCATTGTTTACCGTAAATGTAAACCTGAACTTCAAATAGATTTCTGAATAATTTCTTTTTTGCTACTCATGTTGATCTTTTTGCCGGTCAGAATGTCTGAAANATTTTGAGTTTAACTACAACATTGCTCCTGCTACGAAGTCCACATTCTGAGCTTTACTAGCAGCTAGTCTTGGCAGTACATCAGCATTGTTACATCAACATTACACAAGCGCAATAATGCCTACTGTTGACATGAAAGGCTCATGTAGAATCTTCTGAATAAGCAGCATGTTATGACAAATAAATTATCATTTTCATGGAAGACCTCTCTGTGGACCACTTGCGAATCACTGTATTAGTGTTTACTAGCAAGAATATGTGTAAAATATGGCATCTCCAAGTATGATCAATTAGTCTCACAACAGAAGAGTTAGGTAGGAATATTATGTTACACATAATGTATCCCTTGAATAATCAAAATGTACCCCTGGAGGTACATGTACCCCAGCTTGGGAACCCCTGACTTAAAGGATGAGAAAATATATTTACTTGATAGGAAATGCAAATATTTTCAATGCTGTGGGGTCTAGAAGAGAAAAAGATCATGAAAGCTGTGGTGAACTAATATGTTTTAAATCAGTGATACTCAACTTATTTCAACTCCTAATAGTAACCCGATGCATAATATCAAATAATGCACTGCATAAATATGATTGCTGATTGTTATTTAATGTGATTTATTTTGCTTGTTGTGATATAGCACACCAAAACATAGTGTTGTGTTTGAAATGGCTGAGTGTGTTTATATTTGATGGGTCTATCTTTGAGTGATGCTTTGCTTCTAATGTATTTTAACATCACTGCACACAATGGCGTAACCTTTAGCAGACTCATTAACATGTAGATGTAGATCAATTGGGTTTTGGCAGGTTTTTCTGGAATCTGTAGTGAATGTGGACGTAAGCTTGAGATGCATTGGCAATCTCAAAACAATGTACCAGAGCATAACGATGCATTATTTTTGAAGCCTTGGTTCAGAGAATAGTATAAGTTACATTATTATAAAAAGTGTATGTGTTACATTTTTCCATTGCCATTGTCCCATTATTTCTGTACTTCTGAGTAACAGATATGTATGTTTATAAGTAATGGAAACATTGATTCTGCTTTGGCTTTTGCAATAAGCAAGAGTTTTTTAACCCCGATGGCTAATTTTTGGAAAATATAGTCATAATAAAGAACTTTGTATGGCTTTATAACTTACTATATAAAAACAAATTGATTTACCCAATGCTTTACAGAAACTTTCAGCATGGTTATATGCCAATATGTTTTTTAATTCAATACCATTTTTCAAAAGCATAGCAAACAGAGCCTATAATTTTCTGTGTAAATTTGTGTAAGCCAAGGCATTTCTTAATTTTAACCATGACAGATTTTGAGCTTGTGGCAATCTTTCAGTATTGTCTTTTGCAAAAATAATATCAGTCTGAACAATGCATCAGTCTAACTATCCTTCCCAAATGTTTTTTAGCTTATTTGAAAGGTTCATTATAATTAGTTAATGCATATGCGCCATGTCTTTGATATAATGTTTACACCAATTCCAACAGTTTTTGACATTAATTTTATATTTTACTTTTCTTGTTAGGTTTGACTGTTTTTCTTGGTGCTGCAATGTAATTTTTTTAGTGCTGATATGTTCTTATGTAATGGCTGGCAGCAGTATTGGAGGTGTTGCTACCACCAATGCATCATCTCTTGTCAATGATACAAGGTTGATAAAACTATGTGAAACAGAAGCATATATCAATGCAAGAAGCTTGTGGTCAGCAGTGCAAACTTTTGTTTCAAGCCATAAATCAAGTTCCCTTAATCCAGAGTTTTGTAGACAACTGTGTGAACAATATATTCAACACTTTCAAGAATTTTTCATCCAGCAGGTTGGCCAGTCAGATTGTGCATCAAGCCATCATGATGCACTTTTAGATGGCATTAAGAATATAAATGCTGTGCCATCTGAGAATGACATATTATCTAATAACTTTGGTCACTTGGCTTCGCATGGAGAAGCACAACTTTTGCGAAGAGCACAGAGTACCAGTACATCATTGATAAGTAATGGATTTGCTAGAAACACAGTGAATTCTAGTATGCATGATGTTTTTCAAGGTTCTGTAGCATCTGCTCACAAACCAAGACGAATGAGTGCTGATGACATTGCCTTGGCACACAGAAATGGAGGTATTGAGAACAACAGACTTGATCTGTCTAAAAAGAAAAGTTTTAGTATGAAAAGAACTTTGTCTCGGCGTAACAGTGCAAAAGACTCTGAAAAGTTTAGATTGAGTGAGGAACTGTTGCATAGCAAAGAAACGACTGATATCAGTGCAAAAAGCAACATCGTGACTTCAATGTTCAGCCGTTTGAGAAGAGGTAGCAAGGTAAGGATTTATGTTAAGTAATATTTAGAGATCGACTGATATGACTTTTTTGGGGCCGTTACCAATATATTGGCCATTCATGGACCAATAGCCGATACTGATAACCAATATTTACAAAATTTTTAAATCTTGTTTTCTGCTTGATTATCAAAATTGTAATGTATTCTATGCCTAACCTTTTGTTCAAAAACTTCAAAAATCAGGATTTATGAGGTAAAATTTCTCAAATTGAAGCAATTTCAATATTTTGCTATGATTTTTAATTAATCTAATTAACTTGTTAGCATAGTATACACTGTCTGCAATGAATAAACACAATGCCATGCATAAAAAAAATGTTAAAAATCAGTATAAACCATTTATACATCAAGTTAAGAAAAGTAGAATTCTTTTAGATGTTATGTGCAACTGCTTCACAGTGACAACTGGCATCTCTAGTGAGTAGCAATTGCATTTGTAATCATATTCATAACACCACAAATGTTGTGCTTAACATAACGCAATTCATTTTTCATGCAAGTTTTTTATAAAATTAATCTGTGCTAAACTAGGCATCGATTGCACTTCTGCACCTTAAGTTACAGTCAAACTTTTGATGCTGCAAAAACTTCTCTACAAGTACAACCAGAGTATATTTGTACACAATACCTGCATGTGGTAATGCGGTCTAGACAATAAGTATAAGCATAATGAAACTTCCAATGATGCTTTTGTTTCGGCTGTGACGGCCAACGTGTGCTCCATGGTTTATCTTGTCTGCTTGTTTATGAAAATGTACCTGCTCTTGTTGCTGCAAGATAACTGTCTTGACTTGTTTTGTTGTGCTTTCTTGCACAAGTTGTCTGGATGCATGAGCAATATAACAGCGTTTTGTCAACACCTAACTCGGCTGTTTTGGTTGATATCGGTAAAACCAAAATATCAGCTAATATATTGGTCTATCTCTCTAGTAATATTTTTATTTTGATGTTTCTGCAGGCGTTGAATTATTGAACAGAATTTGCAACAATGTTTTCCTTTTTTCACTCTGCAATGCTGCGTTTGCAGCAGTATTATAAGTGTGGTGTTCTGGCCTTAGACTTTATGTACTTAAGCTTGAATATACTGACGAGATCCATATGCAAATGCACAAATGTCATAATATTCTGTCTTGCACAAGTGACATCACACACTGATGCAATGAAGAGTGCTGAATACATTATGAGATGTTTATTGTGTATTGATAAAAGATCAGCAATTGTACATAAGAACTAAGATACTTTCCACTTATGACAAAACTGTTGTGTATATGTAGTAATTATATGAATTGCACCTTGTTTGCTATCAATTTTTTGTGTATGAAAAGGTTTGGCTCAGGTATAAACAAACATGTCAGGTCATTCTATCCTTGCACTTTTTTATCATCATGTCTACCTTAGGTAATGAAATCGGTTAAACTGTTATAGTTGTAAATAATAATTCAGCCACACTTAAAATTTTTTTTTTGTAATTTATAACAATGATTGGCCAAATATTGAGTTCCAAAAATGTCCAGTTCTGCATTTATTGTTTTGCTGAACTTTTATTAGTACTAAGAAGTTGTGGAAAATTAGATGACATGGTGAACCCAGAATAAAATATTGAAACCTTCAAATTGTTAAGTACATTTTTATGCTGTGTTTGCTAGTCAGTTGCATTGAGCGTTGAAGACAGCTGCTTTTTATGCAAATTACTGTTGGCTTATAGTTCTTGTGCTTAGGGTTTATAAATGGCACTAAGAGATCTTTCTTGTTGGACTATCAGATAGTGCATGTCATGAAGCAGGTTGATTTCAAATAATTAAATTGAGTAACTTTACTTGATTTCCTTATAAATTGACGAATGCTGTTTTAAGATAAAAAAAAGAGAATAAACAAAAACGGAAAGCAATCAGAGGCAAGGGTACACAAATGTTAAATCATATACACAACCATCATTTACATAACACAGATGGTGATGGGCAAGCAATGGGTGAAGAGTTGAGGTTTGGTAAAAGTGATATGGGAAATATGAAAATCTTGTTTTTTCCAGCTTTTTCACTTCTCTGGCTTTGATTGTAATTGATTTTCTGCTCCATTGTTCAGATCCTGTTAAATTTTTCTATTTCTTCTGTTTAGGAGCACAGAAGCCTCAAACTTGAAACCCCAAACTAATTGACGTTTAACTGTCTCAAACATTTAGTTCTGGTAAAAATATGTTCAGCCTGTTTTATGCTTCATTATGCATTTTATATGAAATGGCATTTGCAAGCAGAAACAGTGGAATATTACATATCAAATGGAGAGGCCTAAGTATATATTTAAACAACCATCTTTTGCTGCTGACTTGCAATTACTTAATGACTAATGGCATGGACTGTTCAATAAAAATAGAGGATGAATAATTTTTAGGACTTAAGTGATGCTGAAATTTTTTTATTGTTTGCGTTACTTAATTAAACTATCAACAGTAACTACTGATGTTCATGTATACAAAATTGACCAGCACACTATGGTATCATAATCCATGTAGAGAGTCATTCTTATCTCATAAACATTAGGCAGAACAGCATTGAATTCATGAATCAAGGTTTTATGGTCAATGAACATTTCTCAACCTTTCACAACCTGTAGACTGTTTCAAAAACTACATAGTGTAAATGTTTCCAGTTTGAATGTTTCCAATTATGTTATGTTGTGGTTGATTTGCTTGTGCTTTCGTGTTTTGTCAGTGAGCTGCTCTATCATGAGTTCAGTTCTTTTCATTCAATCCATTATTTGAGACTAATGTAACCGTGCATCTTGTACACAAAAATATACAGCAAATGCTATTTCATCACAGGTTCTTTGATGTTTGTATCATGTTATATGCCATGTGTGTAAAAGCTATCCATGCGTTCTAAGAAGTGTAAAAGTTAAAACTAATGTGTTTTCCTTTTCTGTTTTTTTGATGTTCAGGCAGGAACACCAAATCAGAAGACAATTGAAGAAAGCATAACTAAACTTGACGTAGTGGCTGGCTTCTTGCATATTCCTCCAAATCAATTAACTACTGATTTTTCATTTCAACAAGGAAAGATTATTCTGCAACAAACTGGAGAGGATTATATTTTAGAAGTGCATATACCGCCAAAGGTATACTTCAGTGGTTGACAAAGCAGAGCAGTACCAACATGTGCCTTCTAGGCTAGTTGACCTGATTGACTTGACTTAATTTGAAAATTGTATCACAGCTTAAAAACTGATGAAACAATTTCTAAAAGTACATAATTGAGTTTCCTAACAATTTTAAACACACTTGAAGTGAGCATTTACATAATATCTCACCAAGGAAAGGTGTATTTGTTAATAAAAGCACAAGTTTTGGTCTTCCAAATTTTCAAAGATTGACAACAATGGTAATCCCCAGCCCACAGTTTGCTTTATGATGTGCATGGTTTCATAATCAACTTCCAACAATTGTGGTCTTATTCTTGAGACTCCTGATATAAACTTGGTTTAGGTTCCAATAAATTTTTGGTTGTGAAAACTGTTCCATAAATCCGAAATATCAAGTAGAATAAACATCCTGTGCCCAAGCTTTTTTGTCATTTATGTGTGTATATATTACTTGAATACATATTGTTTAATAAACTTATGTCTCATTGTATTTTGTGTGAAGAATTGCTGTTGTAAGTTTTGATTTTGGCATTAGATTTCTGGTCTTGACTCTGTTACACAGTAGTGCAGTGTAGTACTAAATCTTAAAATAGCACTATTTCTTTGTGACCTCATCAGTGAGGCTTAGCCTTTGCTAAGGCTAGCATCATTTAGTTGTGGGTGGATGATCTGCCATTTCTAACACCCTTTTTGATCATCATGCTGTGAAGTGCTGTAACTGCAAACATCCTGTTTAAAAGTATTTTCATTATGGGAAGCTAAGTTTAACATGGAGAATGTCAGAACATGGGTATGCAAATGCCAGTTGAACTCACCACCTTTTTTACTAATGAAGATAGTTTGATTTTTTAGTGTGCAACTTTGCCAGGTGTTCTGAAATTCTAACTTAAGGTTTTCGTCATTTTTTGTTCTTCTACTACTGTTGTGATGTATTATCAGGTGGGGAATTCATTTGATATATTTGATTTTTTCTTGACTTAGAGAGAGTGTTGCTGGTAGCTTCATGACTTGTTATAATTGCAGAGCTCCAAACCAAAATTTACTATTTCTGGTTCTGAGATAACTGAAGTTCGACCAACTACAGCTCTGGAAATTCCTGAAGTTGCTGATTCTGTTGTGATAAAGGTGCCTATTTCTTTAAAAAAGATTTTATGCAGTAGAGAAAGGTGACAGTGTTGGAAGAAAAAATTTGCTCCATCCCTGTTTTCCAATAGACTGCCTGTTCATTTCAGTGTTAGCTTTTCAACATAATTCCAGATATCTCTGATGTTACGAGAATGAGTATTGCAAATGGCTATGCTTCACGGTGAACCTACATTTCAGTTTTAGAGTTTAACAACACTTCAAATCAGGGGTTGGCAATTAGCACCCTGTGGGCCACATGTGACCCACCACAACATTTTCAGTGGCCTGTAGAAGCATTCAAGAAAAATCTTCAAATCTAAAATTTCCCCCCACTTATCACAGTAAATGATAAACTTGAACAGACACTTGTTTCTATCCCCAGTAGAAGGTATGACTCTCTGCTAAACATGGGGCATCAATCAGTTCAGTGGTAGCGTCCGCCTCTCAATTGGAAGGCTGAAATGTTTGATCCACACCACTGAGTGACTCGCTGCACAACACTCNTTGGGAAAGAGGGTTCATCTTAACTGCCCTGACAAAAAGTATTATCCAGGCTTTGGCGTGCTGCCAATTGTCGTCAAATAAATCTGTCACATTGTATGGGATCCAAAAAAACACGGCTTTCCCAAAGTGGCTCCCCAAGCCAAATTAATTGCCCACCCCTGCTTTATTAGTTACTGTAAATTGCTTGACACTTAGATTATTATTATATCACTTAGATTATTATTCAAATTTATTTACTTCTGCTTATTTGTGAAGCCCTTGATGTTTCCCCCTATAACTATCTGTGAATACACTGTGATTTCTCTATTTTAAACAATAGCACAGTGTTTCCCAAAGTGGGGTAAATTGCTCCCATCAGTCATTGACCAATTTTTTAAATGACCAAAAATTTAAGTCTATTAGGTCATAATGCTTTTTTTCGGTCATAAAAAATATCTGAAAACAACAAACGGCAGCTAGGTTTTTAAGCTTTTTCAGACAAATGACTGAAATGTCTCAGGGAAAAGAAAAACCCAGAGGGATGCAAGACCTCATTCCTGCGGGAACGAGAAGCGTTTGCCTTAATGACAGGAAATTGATCTATTTATTACTCTCCTGCGGATTTTTGTTTTCTGTTGCAATGGATTATAAACAAAAATGTGAGGCTTGTTCAAACCTATGTGTCACAATATTAATTAATCGTACAGAGATTAACTGCATCTATTCTTATTTACGAGCTAATAGAAGATTTTGCTCGAATGAACTAGAAATTGGCATTGTTTTTTGTGACGTGATAATTACTTTTCTGGATAATTCTTGGATAGTCTGAGTGTAGCATACAGCGAGTGGATTCCGCATGTCATCATTCTTAGTAAATAGTTATGAGGTGAATCGATCGTACAGTAGAAGAAAGGAGTCGTGTGCGCTGTCTTTCATTTTGGAGTGGATTGTTCTTGTGAAAGTGTTGTCTTAATTTGGAGAGTTATGAAGATCTGTTCTACTTACTTGTGAGTTGAGATAATAATAACTTTCATGATATCTGGTTATCATCATAACCCTTCATCATGTCGAAGAAAAGGAAATTTGATGACTGCGTTCGTATTGTGTCACTTGCATCGGAAAAACTGAGGATTTGCGAAAAAACTCATTGCATGCTCTGTGTAACCGTTTTCTCCAACGTAAATTTGAAGATTTTTTCTCAGATTTGAAGCTCGGCTATGGTTATGTTTCTAAGACTTTGTGAAACTGCACTAGCTGTGCTCATTCCATTTGCGGCAACATACCTATCCAGAGAGTCGGGATTTAACACTCACTTATTGTCAATTAAGACGAAATCTAGAAATCGCTTGAATGCACAGGCGTGTTGCAAGGAGCAACATAGTTCCACATTTTGAAAAACTCGTAGCATAAGCAAGAAACAGGAATAAAAGAGTCATTGAACTGACACACATTAGCAAATTTAGGAAGTTTTAATTATATTATTTTGTACATATTTTAAGCACGTAATTATTTTTGTATAGTATACTCAAATTTTAATCTGTGTGATCGTTTCTTGTTCATATGTTTAATTTTCTGTACACATTAAAAATTTTAAATTCCATTCTAGACCTTTCAAAGCAAGTTCTTGATTATAAATGGTAGGGGGTGTGGGGCCGGAACAAAATTTTTTTAGGGGTGCAGAAGTGAAAAAGGTTGGGAACCTCTTGTCTAGGCTGTCACCAAACTAATTTTCGTGTCCCGTAAGGACGTTAGCTCATACAGTGAAATGCGTTGCGCGGGTTGATTTTGCAGACGCATGTTAACGTACAAATGTGGTCTAAATGTGAAGACTTGGCTTATTGATAAATGGTAAAGCTACAAATGTTTTGTAGTGTGGCGTGTGTGACTGTTTGTGTACATATTGGAAAAATTATATAGCCTTCGTACCCCACGGCCTCTAATGAAACTGTCATGACATTTAGTTGCTGCTGATAGAAAATTCTTCTAGAAAAAAAACTATGCATTAACAACTTTTACGGAATTTTGTCTAGCCATCGCGCCGAACTTGATCTTAACCGGTTGAAATTGTCACCCGACAGTGCATACCTCCATTCTATTTCTAAATGTCGGGGCTTTGACGTCCTTAAACGATTTAGGCTTTTTACTTAACAATAGACGGGTTGGCTGCAAACTTAACCAAACGACTTAGCGTGCTTACAACATCTGTCTTTGAATTTTTGATTTCGTCAGGCGAGCGGAGAAGACTACGTTGTGAAGCTGAATCGGCACATGGACTTCGCTACGTTTATGTCGGCATTCGAATGGTTAAACATGCGGACAGGCCACAAGTAAGTGCAGTTTTAGCGTCGCGGCTTGTATAGGACGCTGCGGTACAACCGGGAAGGTTTGCTTCGTGAAAAGAACTCTTGATACCAAATTTCCAATTCCACGGTATTAAGAACGAATCTCGCTTTGCATTTTTGTACATGTTGTTGCTAAGTGCAAGCCATTATTTAAAACTGACATTTTGAGAAAAAATAAAGATGACTAGCATATGCAGTTGCTTCACATTTCTGTACCCTGATCGATGGTTGTGCATGTTTATTAAGAATATATTAGCGTTCGTGAACTCTGAAATATGTTACAAATTATTTTTCAATTAGAAAGCAGTGTTTTGAAACTGGGTTTAGTTCATCCCTGGGACTAAATGCATGATGGCAGAACATTGCAGTGGAAATTTAATTTTTATGTGATTCTGAACTGCTGGTAAACGTCCGTTACTTTGTCAAACGTAAATTTAAGACGAAAGATTTTATATGTAATGATTGCCATTTTCAAGGCATGTGTTGAGAGTCGGTTGAAAAATTTACTTCAAGTTTAACGCTCGAAATTCGATAAGGACCAATCTTCCTGATCGATTATTGGCGACCAGACTTATGCCGTTTATCATTGGAGTACATGCCGTACCTATTAAGTGATTTTGCGTTTGCAAGGCTGACCTTGGTCAACAACATTTTCATGAGAAGTTTCGCTTTTGCTGCTATCCAAAGCAGTGCATTTTGTGGTTTTGTGATGCAATATTTCAAAGCAACTGTATGGGTCACCCAGGGAACAGAAAACGCTTTTAAACATCTTTTGAAACGTTCAAACGCTAAACATTTTTGAAACGTTCAATTAGCGGCGTACATCTCCAGAACCTTGTAGAAATCGCGGTTGTACATCGCCTCAGCCAAGAACCACCAGCTCGGCTCGAGCATCGCGACGAGGCGGTTGGCAGGTTGCGTTTAAAAAGACTACTAAGCAGAAGTATATCAAGTTGTTCATAGAAATAAAGTATGAATTCGCGAAAAGACTAGATCAAGTGAAAGTTTTTTTCAGTTGGTGGAACGTAACGGAGGGCTGATGCATCTGCGTGGTGCTGCGAACTCAAAACGCTTTCAGCCATCCGCGTCGATGTAGAAAGCTAAAGGACTTGTATGATATTGCTACTCCACAACCGAGAGCTTTTCTTGTTTTTGTTTTGTCCCGTCAATAACATAGTAGTTACTGATGATTCTGAATAAAGATATACTATTTGAGTGATGCTAATTTTCTACCTGTTTCGAACCCGAGTTTGAAGTGCTTTCTGCGTGAATTCACGGTTAAACGCTATGATGTATTTGTTTAAACCTCTGATAGCTGCAGTGATAGTGGTGCCCGAAGGAACGTTGGTCGAAATGTGCAGTATTGTATTGCAGTTATATAATTTCATAACATTCTTCGCTTCAACACCGCTGCATTTAAGGGTACCTCCTTATACCTTCGAACGGTCGTGCGCAGAAAACGCCAGTTTTAACGGGCCATGACGTCGGTTGTTTTTGACGAACTGCACAGGGCTTGGGTGCAACAAGTTGACCGTCAAATACTTAAGACGCAAAACACGGCATCGTTTATCGGTAGCAGCGCGAATGCACGGTGTCGAATTTGCGCGCTGTTGTAACGGAGTGTAACTTGCTGTGACAAAAAAAGGATTAAGCTGCCTTTATGTCGATAGACCAATGGAGCGTGATGTAGGTTCGTTGCGCCAATCCCTCCCCTGTGTTTTTCATGACTTGCCCGGTTTTGTTAATGTTTTCTGTTTCTGCGGAACTCGAGCGGTTCGCGCCGCAACCGGGAATTGTTTTTCGCCGAACATGACCGTCAGCCCGTGCTGCCTGCTTTTGGCCCAGTGAAGACCATGTAAACAACATGCAGGTTGGCGACTGTGACGGTGTTGCGGGTTTATTTAGAACAGCTTGTTGCGTTCAATCAGCATGTGGTCTGTCCACATTTCATGGGTAGTGGCTTGGAATTGGTTTACGAACCGCTTAGCGCCTGATGACTTTGTCACTCGCGCCGAAAGCTGAATCGTTTTTCACAAGCGAACATTCTTGAAAGTGATGCTTTGCGTCATTGCGCGCGACAATACTGCATTCGGCCTCGGTGGACCCGTTGCCGCAGCGCAGTCCCTGCTGTGCGCTGCTCAGTGGCGTTGTTTCCTTTGAAGGTTTCATGCGTACGATTGCCACAAACACCCTTTTCTTCCCGAGCGCCTACGAGAGTCTCCGACTGGCAACCTTGAGACCGAGCCGATGTTCCCTGACGATTGTGGCCAGGAGGTGAGGACGTTGTGAGATTTGGGTCGAGTCGAACGTTAGCAACTCAAGAAGTTGCCTACCAAATTATCCGTCATTGCCCACGCCGTATGCTTTTGTTCTTGCGTGAATGCAGCATGTGTGCTGCTGCTCTGTAACCCTAGACATATATCCGCTCACTTTTACCCCTGAAGATGCCGAACTACCTGTGATTGATCATTTATTGATGCAACGAAATACCTCCTTTGCAGGACATGTCGGGAGAGAAAAAGCATGACAATAAATTTCTTGATATGCTACGTTTCACTAATATGTTTCACTGGAGCTTATGTACCATCTTATGTGATTCCAAATTTTAACAGCTTGATAAAGCTTGGAGCTTTCCAACCACCGATATTATAGCCAAGATGCAGACAAAAATTTTGAAAGATAATATTTCGAAGCGGTAGAATGCAGGGCAAAAAGTCAAAATGGGTTTTACGCTTCAAAGCAAGCTAGTAAAATCCTTGCCACGGGCGGTTGTCTTCATAGGTTACAGCTTCAATCCTGTCATTAGTGATTGACGTTACTTTTGGTGTCTTGTCGCCGTCGATCTACTCCGCACGTCCACAAGGTGTAATTACCATGTCGCATGTGGGCTTAACGTACCGCCCAGCCTGGATCGAATCTGATCATTGTCGTCTAGAAGTCGTATTACCGGTGCACTCATCATAATTTGATTACCGCGGCAGCATCGTGAGCGATAAAGAGTCCAAGACCTCCGTGGTGAACGTCACGGAACAAAAATAGTTGTCCTGCTTTATTGGCTTTTCGTTTTGCTTGCTGAGCAGTTTATTTGAACTGAAGATCGTAAACTTGCCTAAATGATTTTTCGCAAACGTTTCAGTGGATGGCGGCTGCGGTTTCGGCATTTGATTTGATAGCGTTTGTGGTTGGTTGTTGAATGAGCGAACCTGATCACCTTATTGCCATTTGAGATCTTTTGATTGATGGAATGCTATTGGTTTTCCGCTCTGAATCCACCTTTTGAGTTTCTTCTCGAGTTCAAGTTCTTGCCTAAGCGTTTCCGATTTGTTTTTGAATAATTTTAGATGCGCTGGTATGTTAAATGTCTGGAGGGGTTTGATTGGTGTTTTGTTTCTAATCAGTGCAATGACTGGATGTGCATCGAGAATGCAATAGGTTCACGATCTGCTGCTTATATCCATAGGTGGCGGAAACTTTTTCAAAGTGGCGGCGCACAAGTGCACGTCAAAAAACTATAGAAAATTGTTGTGGTTTGAATTGGTAACTGTGACGTCACACGCATTGAAATATGACGTCATTACTTATACACCATGTAAAGGTATGAATTGCACTATTTTAGACAAAATTAAACCACTATGAAAACGTGTCGGTGAACCACCTGAAATTTGAATAGGCTGTTACAGGGGCGACCCAGGTCATCAGCGTCACTCGGGCTCATCATATGATTTATTCTGACTGAATAAAACCTTTCGACGCTTGTGTCACTGAAATTTCCATTTGTTTTCATTCAGGCTGGCATTATTTTTGCTCTGTGACGTTAGTTGATAACTTCTCCACTGTTGAGAAACGTACGTCACAGAGCAGTGATAACGCCAGTAAGTCCTCAAGCCCTCTGCGTACCAAGGTTGTGGAGCCGGTACTCAAATTTCAGGCAACGGCTCCAGACATCTACATTTTTTGGCTCTGGCTCCAACATCTAGATTCTAGACGTTTTGGCTCTGGTTCCGGCTCCAGAGCAATCTGGTCCAAAATATCAGAAAAAAAATTTATTATTTGTATAACTCGCTTGTCCCCCAAACTATCGCTGTGGATCCGGAACCCAAATTTCAGGCTCCGGCTCCAGCATCTAAAAGTTTTTGGCTCCGGCTCCTGCCATCCAAAATTGCTTCAGCTCCGGCTCCACAGCCCTGCTGCGTACCAGGCTCATTCATATTAGCCCGAGTTGCTGGAAAGTTTATCGTTCGTTTGAAATTATTCTCGAAAGCGAACTGTCCACTGGATTGGAATTCAAATCCAATGTTCTATACAAATCCATTGCTTCAAAAAACATTCAATCTGATATGAATTATGTTTAAAAAATATTTAATTTAATAGGACCGCTCGGGCTCTAATGGTTGGGCCCAAGTAAAGCGCGAGCGAACGAAGTCGAGAGAGCGTCTACTACGAACGATATTGTTTTATTTAGGTCACCTGCAAAACGAACGCGAAAGGCCAGACATGGAACGAAAACATATGAACAGTGACAAGGCCCAAAGAAAATAGCCCGAGTTAGCAACTTAGTGAAGTGGGACCGATGGTGGTGGCACAAATATACAAAGCAAGCTTGCTTGCCTTCTCCAATATAAATCATAATCAAAGACTCGGGTTAAGCCCCATAAGAAGCCTGTGTGCCGGAGTCTCCACTGGGCTGTTAAAAACACCGAGAACACAGCATAAACAACAGGCAAAAATGACACAGCGTTAATACCTGTCACATTCAAAATCACAACTTTTCCACATCTTGGACATAGAAGTAACATGACTGAATACTCATTCTACAACTGCATTAGATACCGGACTGCAAAGATAAGACAAAACATATGTGGCAACCAGCACGTTTTCTGTGAGGACGCCAATTGTGTTGCCAATGCAGAAATAAATATAGCTGTTTGGTGTCGTCAATGCAAAAACAAAAACACAGTTGAAATTGATCTGTCAAATAATTCATTTTACGTATAAGATTCAGCAAAATTTCACTATTTGGAATGGTGTTAAAACGCTTGAAATCACACCAATTTTAATGGTGTGGCGCGAACGTTTTCCTACACACAAGCATGGGTGTCGGAGGGGTGGGCAGGAATTTAAAAACTTCAGCAAAACAGGACGTTTTCCCTAGTCTTGAGTGGTAAAAAACAAATTTCACCACTTTTGGACCCCTAGAAAAACTTTTGGAAAAATCCACTAATGCCCCCCCTGGATAAAATCCTTCCGACGCTCATGCACATAAGCATGTAAAATTACACCATTTTTGTAAAAAATTGGGTTGTATTACACCATCTGGCAACACTGTTCAACAACACCAATGCAGAACATAGGCGTACGCCAAAATTCTGCAACATTTTTTTCATTAAATGATTTACTTTAACAATGGACCCAATGCTAATTGTGTTACTTAACATCATTTAGGCAAAATTTGAAATTTAAAAGTGGGGGGTCCAGCCCTCCCCAGAAATAAAAGTGGGGGGCCCAGGCCCATGCGGCCCCCCCCGGTTCCGCCACCTGTGCTTATATCACGCTACAGTGCGGTGCAATAACATATGTCTGCTTCTAAGTTGAAATTGCAACTAAATTATGGCTTGTTTTTAGGATATTTGTCTCCACTGGTGTATTAGAAATAACTGCGGCGCATTGCATGCTGCGGGAAATATCNTAGTCATTGTCAAAAACTGTATTCAGTTTATTTGCACCGTGCAGTATAGCGACTGGGCTGTCGATTCCCAGATGTTTATGCAACCCGGGAAAGCAGGAAAAATCCAACACGATCCCGTGAAAAGACCCGGGAATTTTGCACACAAAGCGCAAAATATGCTAAAAATTGGCTTGGTACCGTGATGGTGTGGAGCCAGAGGAGCTATCAGACGTTGCTGAAAATCGTGAGGTACTTCGAGTCCTCCCAGGGCTGCTGCTCCGCGACCCTCAGAGGAAAGCGGGTGTGAAAATAAATGAAAAAATTATAAATGAAATCTTTGACAATATATTTTCGATTTGGCGACATGAAATGACTATCCGGGAAATACCGGTAGCTTTGTACATAAACCGGGAAATGGTAAGTCGAAAATTCGCTAAATCCCGGGAATTCCCAAAACAGGGATCCCGATTCTCAAACCAGAGCAGCGACTCTGGACGGGAAGCAGTATTTTTCAGAATGTTGTTTCAACACGTCGTGAACTACGTTGCGAAGGTTTCTGGCTGAAGTCAATTTGGACTTGAGAACGAAATTAGCGTCCCTTTTGTTAATTAAGTGGTAAGTCGCTGGTACGAAACCTTAGGAATTTGAAAAAAGTTTGTTTTTCATGCGCCGGTTTTTGCAACAGTACCGGGTTGGTCCGCTTATGTACCTACATAAAATCAATTCAAAAGCATTGCGAATAACGGTAGTAAGTGAAGTCGGATAGTGTATTGATTAGTACGGTTGCACGGAAACAAATTTACGTAGCTGCACAAGTGTCATGGGTGACGCTTGATTTTCTTAATCTTGGAATATGTGACGGCACTCACAAACGTAATTTTGGGCAATTTCAAGTACTCTTAAATCCAGAAAATGGCTAGAATTTCAATGTCTGCGTAGGCGGCAGTTGAGTGGTTGGCAGAGGTTTTGCTATTCTTAAACTACATTTTTTATTTTACTTGCGGGAATTGACGTGCATAGTGACATAGATAACGTTTCACCTCTGTTTTCGCAATATGTAAAAAAGCGAAGTTTAGAGGTGCTTTTCAATGTGTCTCAAAAGTCCACGGTGTTACCGCCCAGGAATTTCTGATGAACTTGAAGTTCTGGGCATTTTTTTATTTATGAAATGGATTGGATCGTCACGCCGATACTACGTTTTAGCCTTGCTGCGAAGCCTCATTTTCTTTTTGTACTGACTTATCTTGAGCATCTGTTGACATGGTCACAGCGTGGAGGAGACGTTAATCGCTATGCTCTGCATCAACATTTCAGCATTACGAGCTTGCACTGACACATAAACTTGGCCCGCGCGCGTGTAACCATCAAATGTTAACCACAACCACAGCAGCAAACTTGCTCTACCGCTTGACAACGGTATACATGAGATGTTCGCCAACGTGTATTCAACGATATCGCCCTCGAGACCAACGAAACGGACAACTTTCTGCCCCAGTGCAGACGAAAGGAACATGTCAGCTTGTTAGAGTGATGTTTAACATTTAATTACAACTTGAAAATTCAATATTCACTGTTGGGTTCTTACTTGCTTCAATTATAGTCATGTTTCGCTGAGCGATCGTGCCCAGCCTTGCCGCCAGCTAAACTGTTGCTGGTTGTATAGCTCAGCTCCTACTGCTCTAATCGGGATGTATGTTTTCATGATGTGGCATTAAAAACCCAGTGCCACTGAAATAACATGATGACACGACTTCTGGTCAAAACGAGACAACCACTCTGCTGTGGTGGACGTATTCAAGTGACACGCATTTTCGTGTATTTTGTGGTTTTGTGTTCGCTTTTCTGGAAAATCTATGTTTGTAGTTTAGGGAAGTTTCGTCAAATAGCTCTTAGTGCATGAAAAAGGCTTCATTCATTCATTCTAATTCGTTGCGTTTGTCTGCGTGCGCAACGCGCTCTGACCTCGTTCAGTTCGATTCAGAGTTTGTATTGCTGACGTGCGGACCATGTATTTTCTTTTGCCACACTGTTGTCGATCTGCTGCTCCAGCGAAGCCTCGTGTAAATAATTGTTTATGCAACTGCACCTGCTAATATGTAAGTGTAAACGAACTTAATGATAGCCTTAAATCAGTCTTAACACAACATCTTGTACCCTCCAACGGCTTACCAGTCCATACCATAAAACGCTAGACTGCTAACCCTTCTGTAATGACGTGCACCTGCATTGGTTGCTGTACACTGAACACCAAGCGGAAGAAAGCACGATCAGGTCTTGCTGAAATTACATCAGTTCTTGTGGGCATGCAGATAGCGATAGATCGTCAATGCTGGACGTATTTTCTTACTTTTGAAGTTCGATCTTGCGAAAGGCGTTCTGTTTAAGCATCAGATGAGAGCCAATGCGTAAAAGTGAAGTCGAAGTGCTGTGGAGTTGTAGCTTTTGCGTTTTCAACTTGATCTTGTGTTAATGTCGCTTTTCTGCTCGGTTGCGAAACCTTCCACTGCGTATGAACTATCCGTTTGATCACGCAACAGCAGTGATGCACAACGCCGATAATGACGAAACGCAAGCACCACGAAACAGCCGCTTGCGTTGCTGAACAGTGAACACCTTCGATTTCTGCAAAAAAACTTCGTATATGTTGGTTGCGCGTTACAGACAGGTGTCCGCGCTACATTCGTTCAGGCTTGATTTCACTGGTTCCTAGACTTCCAATTGCTGCTTGGCTTTGTTTCTTCTGTTTCACTTTGCTCATTGAGAAAATTCTTGCTATGTTCACAGATCAGCGACGAATCCATTACGCCCCCGAATTATCGGCCTATGCTGTCCAGCGAAGCCAGCGTCAGTGAAAACGGAGACTGCCCACTTCCTGTGCAATGTAAGCAAAAAATGTATTGCGACAAGAACCATTTGGCCCTAGTTGCGATTCTTCAAGATCGTCCGGCTCTACTTGATGTAATTGGATACCGAGCCGGCTTGAAGTCGGGCCAAGAGTCGGACGCGCGTTAATCCTATTGTTTGAATGTAGGTGAATTTGCAGCGCTGTCTTGTGGTTCTCTTACATGACTGTACTTTGACTGGCCGTCAGATCGAACGATAGAATAAGGTGTGGTGCTTTAAGTTGGTAGGCCGCTTTGACTAAAAATATGCTTTCTGTCAGTGCGTAGGTTGAATGAATATGAAGCCCGTGGAAATGGCTAAAAACCAGTCGGTTTGTTTCGCAACTGTATATTTGGTTAAGGTATAATCTGGATAGGCGTGAAAGTACAGTATATTTTGTGGTTGGCTCAAGTAAGCTCCTTGAAGCGCAAAATTCTGGGGAAATTTTCCGCAAAGGAAATCTGTAAGTGGTAAAAAACTGTATTGGTGTGTTGTTGAACTACACAAATCTTTTATACAGACGTTCGGGTCTCTACCACATGAAACGCGTAGTTTTCTTTGCGATCGTGTTATAAACTTCAAAATGTATGATACAAATTTTCGAAATATGCATAATTTTCAAAATGCATAATAAATACAAGTTTCGAAACACAAAATTTTCAAATTGTACATTGTTTTGCGATCGCGTCACAAAACATTGAAGTTCGGTTCGCATTCTGACCATGCTGATTTTAACCCAGGCCGCTCCTCAGGCATGGATACCGGTGCAGATCACCTGATCCGGGCCTGCTAGCCTCCAGCCGCGGTTGCTGTGCTAAAGCTGCAACGTGACGATTGCTTTGCGTGCAAGAACGCCCAGTGATAGCATCTGCCGCGTTTGTTATTAAACGTCCGGCGATTAAAAGCTGTCCGTTGTGTGTTCCGGCCGCGTCTGACCTTCGCACAGATTACCCCCCCCCCTTATTATTTTAAAGGCCCACT
>JGI24158J21664_10003492_pt1 | contig 19737 bp, 11 predicted proteins | sample Ectturendosymbi3_FD_21664 | JGI IMG/M metagenome (IMG submission 21664) | reverse complement strand
AAAATAGATACGCTTGCAAGTTTTCATCGTCGCAGAAGAATGAAAGCAGAAAGCAGGCAGATTCCTCAGAAGCTTGCCGCAAGGCTAAAGTTTTTACTGTCTACGAACATTAAAGTCATTTTTATGCGTTGGAATTACCCAATGTATTTGCAGAGCTTCGTGCATGCTGGAAAATACAATACAAACTACCAGCAATACGATATTGAAACCGTAAATTATTATTTATTCCCCACATCGAGATGAAAGCTACATGCTGCTGGAGTTTACGAATAAGCAGACTTGCTTCCTCTTATTTGACGATTGACGCCTGTGCGGAGCAGGAACGGAAACCAGCAACGAGGCGTTGCAATACAACCAGACCTGATGTCAACGGGACTTCTAAACTTATTTCTTTGCAACATGTTTGATCTGTAGATGCCTTACGAGCAAGTGACGACATTCTCAGGAGGAAGCTCCAACAAGCGCGGACAGACAATGATTCCCTTACTCGTGAATCTGCTCAGCTGTGTGAAAAGCTTTCCGAAGCAGAGAAAGATGCTGACAGACTTCGAAAAGATCTTGAATGTCTTATGGCGTCTAAGGTAAAGTGTATGTTGAGTAACCACTACCAGCTTTTTGATTTCAGTTAATTATCGTCAGAATAACCTGCGATTCACCTGCAAACATTTGTTTTTATTAATAATTATCATACTTTAAAATGTAGAATATAGGGCTCACGTGTAAAACAGCAATTACTTGTTTGTTCCTCTGGGAGTTTATGTTAAGAGTTAGACCAATGATTGCAGAAATCCTCTGAACTGTCACATCTGTAAAGCCACCGTTAGAAGAGATGGAGCACCTCTTTGGCTTGGCGTTATGAATCGTGTGTTATTACCGCGTTGTTCTGTCGCAGTTAAACGACGCATCGGATCCAGTAAACACTTCACAGGAGGAAAAATTCGCCATGATCATCAAAGAGTATGAAGCACAATGCCGGGTTTGAATTTTGTCGTTCTGTTTCTGAAAACGTTTACCTTGATCATTTAATAATGGAATATCCATGTGGGTGTTTGCTGAAGTGGTAGAAATTGTAGTAAATTAAGTGAACCAAACACCTTTCATAGGAAATAGCTCGTGTCGTCGTCAAACATGAAAACTCACTGACTGGATTGCGTGCTGGTGGGTATAAGCAATCCCATTTGGATGTTATTGTGCAAGTAGTAAAAGTGCGTAGAAATTCCTACGTTTTGGGTAATTCTGTGTGAAAGCGCTAAAGTTCAATTTCCGAAACATGTAGATATCCGATGATAGGTTTTACCACAGAATGTCGCTTTGCTAGCCGGTAGTATCAAGTGTCGTTACGTTTGGTAAATGGAACTTCTTTTTAGCATGCTGGTGGTACCGTAACACATGCTTAAAATGGTTTGCTTCTTTAATAAAATTTAAGGAAATAAAACTCGCAATTTTCCTGAATTCTTTTCGTGCGGTTTCTGCAGTTGTTGTTTGACGTTCTGTCGTTTCTGCAGCACTTGGCTGATCGCAATGACGAGCTGGTGGTTGAAGTTGAGGCTCTTCGCAACCGCATATGTCAGCTCGAGTCCACGGAAACACGAGCCGACTCCATCGGTTCGTTTAGAGACGAAAAGCTGAGAAGCAGTTTATCGCCAAAAAGGAAAAAGGCACATAAGAGACATTCAAGCTTGTCTGATCACTGCGAACAATCGGCGACGAGCTGCAGCGACATGGAAAGCGGTATCGTGTGTTTTGATGCCATTCGTCTTCTCTTGTCTTTTATCTTTAAATCTCGTATTCATGCAGTCTGTTGAGGGAAGTGCTGATTCTGAAATATGATTTATTAATTGGTTTTCAGAGATAAGCATCGGCAAACAAATTTATTGGTTTTACAACTTGTCAAACGAAAATGTGCAGAAGGGCTGGTTGCTGACGTAATCACAAAACAGTGACTTGTAGCGACATGGACCACTGACTACCACCTATGCTAATATTCTTCATCAAAGTTTACTTTCAAAACTGTACAAAAACACGAAACAAACAGTGCTTGATGTGGATATATGTTTCCAGCAGAAGAAGAAGAATAAACAAATACAACATGATTATATTTTTTCTTTGCATTTACAGTTAAGATACAAAGTTATTTTTTTGCACCTAGCTGTTGAGGATCCATTTAGGATGAAAGTTTCAGGCGTTTTTAGTAAATACTGGAAGTCTCAACACAACCATCTTAGAAACGGTTTGTACTTGTTTTGTTTTGACAGACGCTGTCTTTGACTTTGCCGAGAAGCATAAAAGCAAGCTGGGAAAAAACGACAAACAACAAGCTTATGATCATGCGAGCATCCGCATGGCGGAGCTGGAACGTCTTGTTGATCAACTTCGAGACGAGAAGCGAACATGTGTTGACAACTTTGCGAATGAAAAGGTAAAACACATTAATCCGTGTGATATTTGGTATGGACAGTGTTTCAGTTGTCGTTGCTTTTGATAACCTTCTCGAAACATTTATTGTTGACCATCTTTAAAATATTTAATTATGATTCTAAAGAAGAACAGAAGATGGCTGCTCAGCAGGCGAAATGTATACTCAGTAATCATCATAGTGTCTGATCCGTTGCTATGGAAAGGTTCCTTCCGACAGATAGTTTCTTAATTAAAACACTTGTGATGTTTGTTACCAACTAGCATCTGTTGTTTTGTAGTGGTATATTTGTCGTTTTCAAATGAAAGAAAAGTCATGAGCATCGGTAAAATTGGCCAAAAGTGTCGGTATACTTGGACAGATTCCATATGTTTGCTGAAACGTACGAAGATCTCGAGAGTGATATCGCAATGCTGGCAGTGTTGGTTTTGGCGCGTAATCGGTAATAAAATCTTCTGTCCTCGGGAAAACGCGCAATGTGTAATTCCCTTCCGAAGGTTTTGCAAAGCATTTCATCGCCATCGTTGAATTTGTCTGAAACCAACACAGGTACAAGGCTTTTTCTGCGGTGGAGTTAAGTTTCAAAAGAATAGTCGTTGTTGTGATGCAGCGCAAAAAGGCGGTCGACTTCGTTTACCGTTTTTTGTTATTAAATCTCCATCCATACGGGTTAGTCTCAATTTTTCTTTTTTTGTATTTTTATTTGTAAGGCAAAGCTCCGCACTGATTTGGAAAAAGATTTTCAAATTCAACTTGCAAACGAGAAAGCGAAACTTTGCAATCTTGACGATAACCGAGCAGTTGAAGAACAGCACAACATGACGATGAGGCTGTTAAAGGAAATCACTTCTGAAAAAGACGAGGTAACTGTTCTTCTCACGCAGCAGTACTTCCCGATATATTTTGAACTGCACTACCTAGAAGTTTGATTCTTTTCTCACCCGCTGCTTGACTACGCGCTTTGCATGCTTAACGCGCACGTCAGCTGTTTCTTAGACAAATTGTTGTGCTTTACGTGAAATATGGCCTAAATTTCCCACCATGTTAAAATATCTTGCTCCCAAGGGTGGGAGTTTAGAGATTGCATGGCACAGACAAAGCAATGAAGGCATTTTAATTCATTTAATAACTGCACATGCGCAAAATCCATGTTCGTAACTGAAAATAACGTCGGTCAGAGATGCGTTGCTGCAATCAAAGTATTTGCCTGCTGCGTTGGTGCTTTGTTACGACAGAAGTTCTTGCTACGACGAGGTTGCTTGAGGTAAAGTAGCAGAAAAATATTTTCATCTTTAACAATGTTCACTTGTTTCGGGTTTTCAAGAGTGTTAATTGATTGAAAATGGTGACTTAAACCAATAAAAATATTCAGCCCAGAGAGAGAAGTGAATGTGTGCAACAAGATCCCGCATGAGGTAGCGATGGCGGCAAGTAAACTTATTCCGCCGTGATTTTATGTGAGACAAGGTTTATAACCGTTATTTATTAACGCGGGTCTGTAAATACTCAACCAGGAAACAGCCTTATGGTGCCGCATTGGCAACAGAAACGCTGTGCGTTGTTTCGTAGATAAATGTAGCACTTACATGGCATTGGCATCACGGCTGTTCGGCAGAAATGTCCGTACGTTGCTGCCTGACAGATGCGCGGACTATAATCAATGTTAAAGCGCCTCACGTGAACAGTGTTGCGTCTTTTCTGTTTAGATCGAGGCCAAGTACAAAGAGCTAAAGGAAACTGTCGAAGAACGCTCTTCGTCCAATCAGCAGGGAATGGCAGACCTGTGTCGAGAATTTGCCAACGAAAANGCTGAACTNGTTTCTCAGCACGAGGAAAAGGTGTGTGACGACCTTGCTCATGGACTCAGATTTAGTCAGTAGCCGGCCGTGTGCTGTGTTCGTGTTGGGTGTGCTGGTTACTTACACGCTTGCGTGTTGATCGCTTTCACGACATACGCTGTGATATACTTTGTTTAAGTTGAGATAACGTTTGAGTTTAAAGATAAGTTGTTTGCGTGTCAGTAGAAAATTGCTGTAAAAAGGTACTTGTGCACTAGGTTTTTTAAGGTGCTTTGAGATAACGAAACCGTCACTGGCAATTTTTCCAACGTCTCTCAAAATACAGTAAATCTTCGCTTTACGACCACCACCAAAATACACTAAAACCTTGCTTTACGACCACCTCGATAGTTAGATAAAATACTGGCGGTCTCTTCATGTCTAGGCGTTGACCAATGTGAAACCTTAAAAAACTGCATGTGACTACAAGAAAACTCTTTCAGCCGTTTGTTATTGGTTGGTAACTAAGATTTTGTTCAGACTGTTGCAGAACCGCATTGACACGGGCTCATAGTAAAAGTGTGGTTTTTGGCTGTAATTGTGAAAAAATTTTAAATACTTCCGTCAAGAAAGTTCAGAGCAGTGAATCGTCTCTCCTTACGTTTTGTTCCGGATGCAAAATTTGCCTAAGTGTAAGCAAATGCTNAACCTTAATTCGATTTTTCGTGCGTAGATACTTTGGCGAGACGGCCCTTGTATGCTTTTCTCTGTTTNGACCCTTCGGGACCGTTACAGCAAGTTTTCCCGTTTCAATCTGTCCAAGCAGTCATCTGCGCGCGTATTCGTAAACGGTTGGTTGGCGCCTAGCGCCGGGCTTCCCTTGGAATCTCGCTGGACTACTCTGCGCTCTTGTGTGTTTGTCGATTACAACAGCTTCGCGCCCACCCATAGTGCGAACGTTGCTTGCGACAACAATGGTTGTGTAAACAACGCAGATCGAGCAGCTTGATTCGAAAATCGAAGACCTTGAGCGCCAGTTAGCGGAGGAACGAAAAGCGGTCGAGCGGTTGTCCGAGCAGCTGAAGAACGAGCGGTTACAACACAAGGAAGCCTTAGTAGCTCACCAGGAAGTCATTGACAAATTTGAAAAGTGAGTATTGCTTGCTGTCTTCTCGAAAACAAACAGCTTTGCTTTCTCGTGTTTTTGGTTTGTTCTGAAACATACTGCATTGCTGTCAACAAGGACAAACCAATGTGTTTTTTNTCACTTGTCAAAGTTTTTTCTTCTCTGGTTCAGCGCTTCGAGTTGTTCGGAAGCCCTTTGTTTCTGTTAATNTACAGGAAGTTTGCTTTCACGGCTCACCCCGTGGATCTTCTGTTTCAGAGCGGCAGCAAACAACGATTCTCGCTCCGCGGATGCGAGTTCTGCGAAATGCGCCGAGTTGACGGAGAAGTTCCAGTCCGAAGCACGTCGGATCAAAAGCGACCACGCAGCAGAGTTGCTTTCAGTCAAACGTCAGATGCAAGAAAAACTGGACCAGTTGCTCTCGGAAAAGCAAAAGGTTTTTCGACCTTGTTTTAAATATCCTTCTACCCCAGCATAACGCTGCGTTCGCTGACACTGCAACTCGTCTGCCTTCATAGCAAAGTAAAGTTCTCTCCATATATCTTATTCGTAACCGTTGTTTTTTTAAAACGTATTGAGGGACCGAAACGGCCTCTCAAAATGCAGTAGAACTCTGCCGAACTGCAGTACCACCAAAATACACTAAAACCTCGCTTTATGACCATTCTGTTATTCAGATGAAGTAGATGCGGTCTCTATAAATATTTTAAGTCACCAAGGTCAAACCTTAAAAAATCCTGTTCGTAACTGATGATATTGGTGAACTGTTGCTGGCGCTGCAACAGAAAGACGCGTATGGTTGCAGTAAGTGCAGGCAATGTTACAGAAAGAAATAAACAATTGTACGGTCAGCATCGTCTTGCTGACGTGTTGCTTGTTGCTAAACGCAGGCTGCTGATTGCTCGTCGGTGTGCAGTGAGCTGGAGAGGTTGGAGGAGAGTCTCGTGGGAGAGCGGAAGGCGATGCACGAAAAGATGCAGCAGATGAGAGAAGCTTTCCAGCAAGAGGCGCATGAACTAAAACGCTTACTCGATAGCGACAAAGCCAAGCTGAGGAAACAGCTCAAGTAAGCCGTCTCNAGTTAGTTGTTTTCTTGCTAATCAAGCGTTTTGTTCTTGTAATGTATTACGCAGAGAACTTGTGACACATTTCATGTTTTCATTCACTTTATNTCTTTTAAGAACTTTATTGTCGGTATATCTTTATTAAACTTCTTGGTTGCTCGAATCAGTGGAGATAAGTGTGGGGTGGTCATTTCCTGAAGAGAAATTCAGTTTGAAGCGAAAAAACGCCTCAAGCTATTGTTATTATCGTAGAGCAGCAAGCCTTCCGTTTTGCATTAATGCAACAAAATGAGACGCAAAGCTTTTGTTCCAGGCACGCCCTGAGGAGATTCTGTCGAGTGTCAGAATCATTTCAAACACAAACAGCGAGCTGTGTTGCGTGAGCGTCAACACCATGCTAAACCTCGTCCTCTATCGTTTAGTTTGCATTAGCTCATTACGATCATTTGCCATTGTCACAAGACAGAGCAAAACTTTGTGCTGTTTTTTGTTCGGTCATAAGGGAAGAAAAGATCCTAATACGCGATAAAAACATATTTGGAGTCGTTACTTCTACAATAAAGATAGGAAAATTTTGGTGGATTGTTTTTATTTTGGCTCAGAACACTTCTGTGTGGAAAGTAGGCATTTGGAAGTGTGTTACGTTTGGATAATTTGATTTACCTAGTTAAATCAAATTTCAAAAAGTCCACCCGCCATTTAAAAAAAAGACGCAACAAGAGATCCAAAGCAGTTGGATTGGTGGATAACCGCCATCTTTATCCGTAGCTGAGGTCGGAAAAAGTTTGTTTTGGTATTCACCCCGTTTTAAGCAATTTGATTGTCTGTTGTCCTTGCAGTTTGGAAATCATTGCAGTTTTTTCTTGTTTAGTGAGGAAGTCGCCGCTTTGCGTCAACGTCTTGCTGAAGAAACAGAGAAAGAAGTGAAGAGGAAGAAGCAAGCGATGGAGGAAAACGAATACATTCATAAGTTAAACGCAGCCAAGCAAGAAAGGGAAAGCTTGGAATGTCGAAATTTGCAAGAAAAGGTCAAAGATTTGAAGGTACAATGCATCGTGGTGAGACTCTAAATTGTTGTTGTTGATGATCTTTCAACCCATTTTCTATGCTCTACTTGGGTGTTATTACATTTCAGAACGTTTCAGATTGCATGCATCGGCAAAAACAATTGTTTTAAACCTTTTCCATTCGTTCGTTTTTCTTGGTGCCTAACTTAAAAACTACCACTAGGTTTATCTGCATCGCATTGTCATGTGCAAGTAAAAATCGTTTATGATGGTTTGCCAAGCAGTTGGGTACCCACGCATAATGTAGTTTCCTTGTTGAAAACAAGTCCTTCAATGAATCAGGTCTTGCATTTCAAACATTCCTATGCGGACGTAACGTAAATCTCTACTCCTGGAAGGAACTGTTTGTAACCTTAGTGCATTCGCATTGAACTTCGTTTCACTGCGGACACCAGACATTCTCACCTAAATTCTTGTTTTACCGCGCGTTGCAGTTAAGGTCGTTAACTCGAAAGTCTGGAAGCCACAATTCGGATGTTTTCATCTTGTTAAAGAAAGGAGAAACTGTTTGAAAGGAAGTAATTGAATCTTCACGGTAACTTCTGTTTTTCTAGTCTCGCAACGAAGATCTTGAGCAGCTACTGTCCAAAGCGTCTGCCAATCTGAAAGCGCTCGAAAGCGAGAATATTCGAGAAATTGAAGCGCGAGGTTCTTGCGATACTTGGCAATTAGAAGAGCGGATCTCCGAAATGAACAGCAAGTTGATGCAGAAAGAACAAGAAAACCTTGACTTGCGGAAGCAGGTACGCGCTTTCTTTTCATCTTTCAGTCTTTTGCCTTGGGTAGATGAATGTTTTATTACTTATTTGCCGGTTGGAATCGAAAAAATGCCAGCAACAAGTTTTTCAGACCACTTACAGCCTCTTGTGCTTGCTAGTGCTGTGATCGCGTGTTGTCAACGTCATGACCGTGTTTCAAGGTCGACGATCTGCTGCACAGCGTGAAGGAGAAAACGCGTCTTGTCTCATCCCTCCAAAGCAGTGCCGACATATGCGGCAGCGAAACATCTCAACTCAAGCGAGAAAACGACGAGCTGCTTAGCAAGGTAAACCCAAGGCTTCTGTCGAACGGAGGCATCACTGTTGTCTTATTCAAGGTGTGCAATCGCAATCCGGGCCATGCTTTATTTAAAAAAGAGAAGGCACAACTCGTTAAGTGTCGTTTTCTCGCATCTAGTGAGCTCAAAGATTGAAACAGCTTCGTGCATTTGCATGTATCTCTATAGTTTCATTGTAACATAATTTCACACTAAGCTTTGGGTTATGTCAACTGCTCTCGATCAATCGCAGTCATCCTCCTGATTCGTTGCACAAGCAGCACAGTTCACTCATCGTTGCAGATGTCACTGGTTTTGCGCAGTGTGTATAGTTAATGACGAACCTTCTTTGATTGCAACTTACCAGCAGGACTCAATGTATGCGTTACTTGTCTGAGATTACGTACATCAGTCAATGAAAGTTGTCTTCCTGCATGCGTGACGCACTCTTTCAACGGTATGTTGCTGGACTAGGACTGAAGCCCTTCGCTTCCACCGCCTTATGTTTAGTACAAGAGTTAATTTGTTGTGGGCAATGCAGCATTCTTTCATTGCATGGTTTGTTGTTGAAGCACAACTGGTTTGCTTTGCTACTTGGATGAACAGGTTCGCGATTTGGAACGCGATAAGCACGATTGCCGCGTCGAGAACGCTGGTTTACTTGCAAAGTGCGAACGTCTCGAGAAAAGCGACTCGAATTCGTCCTCCACGACGCCTAAACCAAAGCGAAGGTTGAAAATCGACGACGAACACTTGCGCAGAATGAACGCAGCTGAGGCGAAAGTCAGCGAAATGTCACAGGTGACTTTTCACAGTAATTTGGGCGTTCTGGAATTTTCAAGTTGCTTTCTACTGTTGAGAAGGTGCGATAAAAGTGTGCGCTAAATTTTTATGCTATCTGCAGAAAGTTCAGAAGTCTGATTTTATTAAAGTTTGTGTAATTGACAGGGTTCTAGCTGTCATTTTAAGGCACACCCCTTCAGATTGCCTTAACCTTTTTCAAGCGTTTGAAATGATGATAGTTTATCAACTCGGAATAACGCCCATTATGGGAAGTCGCTATTATTAGGAATCGAGTGATATCGCTTCAACGCACCGTTACAGGTATGTTCATTGTGTCTCGTCCTGTGCTTCCCCTACTTTTTTCAACAATCGTTTTTAGGTTACAGTTGCTGTGCAGTTCTTTAAGCATCAGTTTTGTCCTGTAGCGCCAACGTAAGGCACGCGAAGCAATTCGGTTCCGTTGAATGTCTTTCAGGAAATCGCCGACCTAAACGCGCGGCTGGCGCAGGCGAAGCATCCCAGCGATCCGAGATCAAGGTCGGAATCGCGCTCCCCCCCTGTCGTCAGTCCTCGGGGTGGCGATCATCAGCACAGCGACTCATCGTCAGCGAGTCTCCTGCGGTCGCGCCTGGATTCGACCAGAACTCAGCTGAACGATCAAATGAGGCGATCGAAAGACTTGGTGAGTGCGCTGTTCTTATTTGCGCGACAAAAGTCTGTTGCTTGGCGTGACTGCGGACGTGGCTGATCACGACGTACGGCTTGGTTATTGCAGAAGTGAGATTCAACTTCAGTACAAAAATCTTGCGTGATCCATGCATCATAAAAATTTGATTTTCTGATCAAGGTTTTCTCCATCCTTTAGTTATTTAGCGTTATTTAAAAAGAAGCTTCACCAGCGGCGTTCTCTTGTCGGTGTTACTGCAGTTTACATTTAGATGTTCAATACGACTCGTCACACTTAAATATTACAGATAACCAGGGGCGAGGGAAGAACCGGGACCACGACCGGGATTGCATTTTTGCCCCTTCCCGTCAGGCAGGGCTGTGGAGCCGGAACTGACATTTCAGGCTCCAGCTCCAGGCATCTAAATTTTTTGGCTCCGGCTCCAACATCTAGAAGTTTTTGGATCCGGCCCCAGAACGATTTGGTCCACTGGACACTGAAAAACGTATTGTCCAACTCGCTTGCCCAACAGACTATTTCTGTGGAACCGGAACCCAAATATCAGGCTCCGGCTCTAGCTCCATATCTAAAAATTGCTTGGGCTCCGGCTCCACAGCGCTGCCGCCAGGTGCAATGACAATATTTGGCCGAGGGTAGATTTTTTTCAGGTGACGTTATTTTTTTAACGGAAGTTTTATTTCTCTGCACGTTTTAACCATTTTGAACACACTTACGTCATTAGCAAGCAGCAACACTCAACAGAGTTTGGAGCAAATTACACTGATTTAGCTCAACACCGTTGCTTTTGACAACAAGCGTTGTTTGGTGTTGTTCAGATAGCCGTTCCTTTTATCTCATAACACTTTCGGTGGTTTGCTTCACAGCTGAGCAGATTTCTGGTGGTTCGTAGTTCATGCCAAGATCTCGCGGGAGCTGAGTCATAATGACAGATTCGAACTGCAAGTTTTCCAGCCCATATCCAGCTATATCGCACAATGGGATTAAAGTCTAAAGCAATTCTATTTGAATAAGATTTTAGGTCTGAGGCTGCGCAGTGTTGACGTAAAATCGATTTCCTATTTTAAAATTTCGCTGATGGATTCAAACCGGTCACCTTTGTGGAGACTAGTGACTTGGAATAAAGTCTAACACGTTGGAGACAGCGTGAAGTAGGCAACAAAGCCTATATAAAGCTGAAAGCTTGTTCAAGTAGCTGCAGCAATTCATGAAATTGCTAACATATGCCCTTCTGTTTACTTTCGATAAATTCTGTGATACAAAATGTAGCGAGCAATGAATAGATTAATTAGGTTTTCTTTTTTCACTTGTCCTGCGTAAGGCTAAGTTTGTTGCATAACTTTTTCTGATTGTAGTTGTTACTAGTTAGGGTTAAATTTGAAAGGTAGCAATCTATACTGTGCAACTCCATCACATACCCCGTTCTATAGGCCATTTATGAAAAGGTAACTATGTCCAATGTGAAATTTGAGATTCAGTGGCCTGGCAGTTTTTTGTTGCGTGCAACCATCCATCCATTCAAAACAAAATGCAAATGTGCAAAAGTTTATACGCGGGAAAGAACATCTGAAACATATCCGACCAAAATTTTTTTGATCATTCGCATTGAGCACATTCTGCTAATAAACTCAGCTGTAAAAACTTCAGCGAGCCAGTAGAAGCAGCGAATAATTCTGTGATTCGCTTATTAAATGATAAGCCCGGTTCCACTTCACTTTATTTAGCACCCCGACCACGTATGGAACATGTGGTCAGGGAGCGACAGCCGTAGCTGTCATTGGGTAAACGCCGCGACACGTACATGTAAAAAAAAATATACACAACAACAAAATAAAGCTGTCAAGAAACATCAAAAAACAGGTAGTAGTTCTACCAAAGTCAAATGCTGGTAAACGGGAGAAGAAATCGGTTAAAAGCGGAAAATGCGGAGAACTACTGTTTTCACAACATGGCTAGAAAGAAATTGGCTATTAATGGATAACTTTGATTAAAAAAACTGGTTAGGTTAAACCGCTATGGTAGGCATGTAGAAAATAAACGTGATACTTCCTGCTATGGCTTGGTGAATAGAAGAAAAACAATGGAATGTCCTGAAGCTGAAATCCATGTTAAGTTTAAGTGTATGGGTTGATGCGTAAGAAAAACTGACTAAAATACATAAGTGACCGTCTGGTTCATAATTCATTACTATATTTTATATACTAGTCTTTAAAAGCTTTTCCGATCTCTGCAAAAATAATGAACGTTAATTTGCTACTGTTCCACCATGCTGTGTTCAAATTCTCAAGACGTTTAAACCGGCAGTAACAGTAAACGATTTGTGTGAACTGATTTGTGACACGTGTTCTGTACCTAAGTGGTTAACTTGCGGCTTTACAATCTGTCTTAGGATTTCTGCTTGATATGTTTGAAAAAAGTCGCTGTTTTGGCATCGTGGTGAAACTGTACGTTTTTCAAAAATGATATCCACCACGGCATTGAGTGTGCAATTTACATGTTGTTGCTTCATTTGACTAAGATGGGAAATATGTTCAACTGCACTGGCACTGGTCCCGGTCGTTCGCTATCGGTAGCCAGCCGTTCTGAACATGCATGCCGCTAAGCCAGGAATGGTTTGAAAGAGTTCTAAGTGGCTGGTTTCAAATGTTTCCTCTGTTGATCGCATGGGTCGCCGCATTCACTGACCAAATGTTCCTTAGCTCCAGGGCTGTGGTAGCGCGTATGTTGCTGTTGTATCGCTCGCTAGATCCATGTACAGAATCGGAGGCGCAGGTATCGGTGTCAGGTATAGGGCATCTGTGATGCTGTTGCTTTCCCAGCCTGCAAGGTATAGTAATAGCGAGCATATAGCATTAAAAGTACATCGTACATTTGTTCGCAACGGCGTCTTACCAGACTACACTGCTAGAAGTTTTTCTTTGAAAGGTCTAACTCGATGTAGATAGTTTTTGGATGTGTTGTGTACGTGTATTGCCCTAAATAATTTCTTAAAAGTGGCGTGCACTCGCTCTTTTTCGGTCGTAGACGGGAAACGTTTTTGAAATGACCGAAAAAAATTAAGTCATTTCGGTCAGAATGTTTGAAAATATAGTCTAAAAAACGCTGTTATGGTGATTTTACTACAACTGTGAAACAAATGACCGAAATGTTCAGTGGCCAAATTGTCTCAAAAAATGACCGAAATATTTCAGCGAAAAAGAAAACCCAGATGTCACTGATCTTTATTTATTCGCGAGAAACGTAGAAATGAAACCACTGTCGTAAAGAGAACTGGGGGAGGGCAAACAAGTTAGTTTTGTTTAAGTACATGCTATTTTTGTCAGAAAACATCCGGACTAAAACGATTATCTCAGTGTCTTCTCCATAACCTTCCGTATATTCCGGGAGGTGGAAGGTGATCAATTCACTTTCGCCGAGCCCCACACTAACCACGAATAAAACTATTTATTGAATGCGGGTCTTTGGCTGATTATGACCCCGTATCGGGGAGTAGGTGTCGCCTAATGTGGCTTCGAATTTCTGTACCTATCTCTGTCTGCCTGTTTGAAATGAAGATCATTAATCACATCGTAGTATCATGCAGTTATTGCCCAACCACCTCCAGAGCATTGTCGATAATTAATTGCATGGACCTCAGTTCACGTACATGCGACAGTACTAATGGTAGTGTGCTCGTAAATGTCACTGGTAAAAATAGCATTATAGCATCGTTTTGACACTCACTTTTTTTCCCAATCCTTTTGCCAGTTTCCTTGCCATTAATTTTATAAAATATCGCCAACGTGCATTTGGATTTTAAAATTATTTCACAGGCCATTCTTGCTTGCGTAGAAGTAGGGGTTTATCTCTGCTGTTTGTTCTATTATTCATTAAAAAATATCTGTTACCTCGATTGATATCGTCATAAGTATGCGTTTCGATTTGTGTTGATTGTGAAGAATACGATGCTGCATTTGCTTCGTGCGTTGTTGCGTTTCCACTGGTGGCGGTGTTCGCGGTGGTTGGCTGTTGATCTCCACTTGTGCGTGTGGCAAGTTTGGAAAGATGCCTAAGGGACAACAAAACATCGCACGGTCGTGATAAACCAAGAAGAACTCACTTTTCAGATATGGTTCAACTTCAGGAAACAGTAGATTCTTGTTGCATTTCACGTATAATAATCCTGCGTGACGACTGCGGAACCAAATACCTTAATCTGGCTGAGATCCTTGCAATGAAGCCGAAGGAAGTCAGCAGCAAAGCTCCGAGAACAGAGATTATTATGACAGATAGTTTGCTCCAATCACCGCCGCTTGGCTGTTGAAGATATATCCTTTCTACAAACGTTCAAGGACATGGAATTGAAGCTGCTTACAGCGTTCCTTAATTGAGTGCAATCGAACGCAAGCACACCTGTGGTTGTAAATGATGTTATTTCGATCGCAGAACCAGCGCTACTGTTTCTGGTGTTTGAGTTGAATGCTCGTGTGCTCGGTACCAACCTCATCGTTCGCACGGTGGGTTTTAGTGGGTATGACCAATTCCGAAAAGCAGATCTCAGAGAAAACTGTGGAGAACCTGGGTACCAAGTATTTTGTTAGGTGTGATTGGCAGCTGAAGCCTGGAAGGCAACATGGCAATTTCCTGTCGTTTAGAAAATGATACGCGCCCAACCACGTACATAAAGGTTGCACCGTTTTCCGTTCAAACCATAGTCTTTGGCAAGGAAGCTCCTCGTTTGCAAAGAGCAATTCAGCAGCGCCTTCATGTAGGTCATGTTGCTTGGGAGTTATAGTGATTTGAGCTTCAAGTTTCCAAAAAATAATGTTATTACGTCGCAACCATGTAAAACATGACTAAACAATCGAGACGGTTGAACTCCCAACCATACTGCATTGTATTATGCTTTCTAAACAAACGCATCAGCTACGCTTTGCTGCCAAATCTGATAACAAAACGGTGAACAATCAGGTTGACGTTGCAAAGAAACGGTTTTGTGTTAACAAAGTGTACCATGCAAACCCTAAAATTTTTAACGCCATGAAGTTTAAAAGTGAAAAATTTGAAATCATTGTCAGCGTTAATTATCCAGAATTTGAGTTCACTTGATGTTATTAACTTACAGCTGTTCACCTGCATTGACACGCTGAGCAGCCCTTACCTGGCGATAACCGCAATATGTCACTTACCGTTTGTGCTTCTGTTGCAAGAAACGTAAATGTAAGACGCTACAACCGTTGCCTTGAAGCCGGCCAACGAAATTACTGGTGGCCAAGTTCTTATCGACTGGATTCGTCCCAAACACAGACGTCGAATGTCCGTGTTTTCGCAGGTGTAGATGGAATTTTTCCTTTTAGCAAATATAGCACAAGGTGGTAGTTTCTCTTGGGATATGTGCATGTTGCGTAGTGTCGTACCTGAAACAAAAAGTTGATTATCGCTTTGTCCAAATCTATACTGTTTTTGTCGGAAAACATCCGGATAGAAGCGATTATCAAAGTGTCTCTTCCACATTATTATTGGTTTAGAAAGGTTGCTCAGGCCACGTTAAACTTTGCAAGTCGAACTTCGTGTGTGTGAAAAACATTCACGCACTAATCCTTCGGCGGACCTTAGCCAAACAAGTTGATTAAAAGTAACTGCTTCTGTATAATCTTGTTTTGCATAACAAAGTTCACATCAGAATTTACAAAGAAAATGTCTTTGGAAATAATTTAATTTTGCAAAAATAAATAAAGTAAGCAGTTGGGATGAGTTTCTAGCAACGTGAAGTGTTCAAAACGAAACGTTTATGCTTACTAGTGTGAACCAGTTGTAACTGGCAACTATATCGCGTATTCGCGTACTGTAATACACTTCTTCACGCACTTCAATTAGTTTATATTGATTGCATCGCAGGGTGTCAGTGATTGTTCGTGCTTGCCAGTGGCAGCTAGGAATCTGCTGTAATAGAAAAGTAATCTAGAAATCTAAAGCTTTACAGCTTAGGGCTGAAGCTAGTTAGAAAGTATTCTTGATAAAAACTTTAGTGTTGCAAAAATTGTTTTCCTGATTCTTTTCGGTTGATCTGGCAGTGTTGATCATAAAGATAGTTTTTTGAAGTCTAGTTAACGTTTCTTTTTTTACCTGAAAGAAGAAATTAAATGTCTCTTTGAAAAAGTTATATTCGTCTGGTATTATTGTATTACGTGGAAAAAAGATTGTATAAGTTATGGCTTCACAACAGCAACGTGGGATCGGTTGTCATGTCGCCGATTGGTCGTCACATAATCTAACCCTTATTTTCCTTGAATGCTTAAGATTCCTTATGCTGCTTTATAGTACAGATCGTTCTCGCGTAATTTCAAGCAACTTGCTTAACACATCGAGTGAGTGCTGAGAATACCAAAAGTGTGTTAAGCATGCAGTTTGGTTTCTGCAGACGCCATCAGAAACCACGCCTCTTGCTTACACTGACCATTCGGTAGTTGTAATACACTACGTGCAGGTAACCGAAGCATGTGCAGGTTGATGACGAGAAGGTTGCTGCCGTCGTTCGGTGGTCGCAACTTCCACTGCCTTTGAACTTTTCTTGCCGCACCTTGATAAAAAATGACCCCCATTTTCCGGTTCGATATAAACCTGGAATGACCCGCGAACGCTTCGACGCTGATCACGAACACACCTGAGCACGACAGCACACGGTTATCGGACGTGTTTATTTCCAACCAGCATTTCTTAGTCGCTACGTGAGTCGGGGGAAAACTGTGCAGATATTTCTCATATCGCTAATGGCATACAGCAAACTTGTGCGCAGGTGTAAACACAGCGTTGTTGTTGCGACTTTGGCGTATACACATCATCTGAACACTCCGTTTAGCTTCATACTGGCAGAAACTGGTGATATCAGTCATCGTTTTATTTTGTATTTTCCTCATCTATTCATTTATTTCACCGAGTTAAGCAAGCATCCAAAGGCTTGTCACAAGAGGCCGAATCGTAACTTTGAGCTAACAAGCTTGCTGGATCAGGTTCTCTTTCAATATACCCACTTGGGAATTCCTTTCTAGTGGCACGATTGGTCTGTGGCGCTCACGTCCACTTGCTTGTGCTCGGGACAAGGGGTTATTTTCGTAGCGAATACTGCGTTGGTGGCAAGTCAATGGCAGAACCATTTCCTTGCACTCATCCATTAACGCCAAGCACGAGGCTGGACAGGGTGCAAGTACCGTTTTACAAGTCTTAGGTACGACTGGACCCAGTATCGAACTCAGCCCACCGAATAGCGAAGTGCCATCTAGTCTGATTTCCTGGTGTAATTTTAAAACTTCACTTGCGAAAGACACTCACCAATCCAGATAAAAACTCTGCTGAATTTCCCGGTGGCCATCGCTGCCTCAAAGTTTTCAGGGCATTCGTTTCGGTAAAGTCTGATCGTGTAACCTATTTGCTGGAGTTAATGGCGGTCTTGTACTGAGTGTATTTTTACAAGTCATACCGGGAAAAAAGTTGCCTCGTGTGATTACTGATGGCCGTGAATTGAGTGATCTGTTCACACGTCCGTCTCGATTACAGAATACATTGGATGAGGGTCATGGTAATGTTGCATGGGTTGAATCATCGCTTGTTTCGTTGCGCTAATTGTCCCTGCTGTTTAGTAATCATTTTCAGTTTTGTTGTGCTTGTCACCAAACTGCGTCTTTTGTGCACAACTTCGACACAAGTGAAAGACCCTATTTCTTTCACGGCAGTTCCAGTGGCCATCCACTGATACAAGGCAGTGTCTCTCTAAATTTGGCGAAGCAGGGCGGAGACGTGTGAGCTTCCACTGTTTCTCAAACAGGACGTCGTTCGGGCAAAAAACGCGTTTACGCTGTCGGCGAAAGCTGCGTTGCTACGACGTTTTTGCCGTAACTTTTTTCAAAAAACGATAACCATGGTTGCCCCTGTAGTTTTTATGAAAAATGCCCCTATGTTGTCCGATTTCTTAGACAGCAGTCGTTTAATCCTTGTACTATCGTCTGTTTCTGTATTTCTCCTATTTTACAGCAAACTCGTAAGACCCTTGTGATCAAACAGTGCGAACAGGTGCTTTTCCATTGCGTGGAAGTATCGGGTTCACGCACGACCGCATTTTAACTTGTAATAGTATCACGAAAAGAGCAGGCATTTGTCAGGACCATCAAATGCAGTGGAACCTTGATCTTCTACCGTGTTCGAGTGATTAAGATTTTGTTGGAAGACTCCATTTTTGAGTTTTGTCGCTGACATCTCTGGCTTCGCATTAGGAAAGCGGCCAAGCAAACATCTGGAGAACAACACAAAAGTACGTGCATATTATTCGTGACGTCACGTGCCATAACCACCGGAAAGTATCCCACCTAGTCAAGTGACTCCTAACGCTTCGCGCCACTATGTCCTGCCGCTACATCTTTCTAATTTTAAGGCCCTGCTCTCCCTACCGCCTGTACAAAGCTTGCAACAAAGTTACTGCAGCTCATATTTCACCGTACTAATGACAGTAACCGCGTTTACTGAAACGTTTACAAAACACGAAAGTTAGTTTCGTGATAACAATATCACCTCAAACAACTGCAAAATTTTAGTGGAACCGGAGACCAGATAAACGCTGAGTAGCCAGAGTATCTAATGCTTCCTTCTAAATTTCTTCTTGATTCAGGTTTTTAAGTGGTTTTACTTCTTATTCAGCTTACAAAGGTTATTTTTATTTGTGCACATTACTTTAGGAAATGGTCTACTATTAATTTTACAAGAATTCGGAAGATTTCAATAAATTTTGATTATCTTTATGGGTAAAGCGGTATAGTCAACGACTTCATTCTTTTGTTTGTTTGTCAGCTGGTGAGCGGCGCCGATGATGCCGAGAGAACATGTAGTTATACCATGACCAGAAACGTTCAACACGACTTGACTTGTCTCGACAGTGTGAAAGTTGTGTCGTGCTTCGAACTGCTAATTGTGGAGTAATTCATCCATGCCCATGCTGATGGTGCCACCAGTCATGTCGCGATCAAGTGGTCGCATTGGTTGGCGCCTAACTTAAAATAAGATCCGAAGAAAAGTGAAAACGCTCTATGTATGCATCGCTGCTACAAAGACCCACGTACACGTGACCTGACGCATGTGAAAAACTGGACCACGTGTTCGATAGTTATATACAGTCTGCGTGTTTTCTTTGAGTCAAACATATACAGATGGTCTGGGCGTCAGTGCATTCATCACTGATTGTGCGTATTCAACAATGGGGACAAGTTAAAAGTGTCGCTTTAGAGATCGCACACAGATGATTCTATGAACACTTCTTGTTGGATTTCGTTTAGCGATGTTGCTTCACGCTTTCGTCGTCTGTTTCCTTAACGATGTTTTCCCTTGATGAAGAATAGCAATGGTAGTAACTATATACGGTATATTTGAAGTTAACCAAATCTGTGGAGCCGACATAGTCTACAACAGCAGTAGATTGCGCGTTTGACTTCTGGAATAGCTGAACGAGCGAGTCCACAATCACGCTCAAACTGGTGCCACTCGTAAGTTTTGGAAAATATGTACCGAACGTATACCTAAAGACAAAATTATACCGAACGCTTTCAAGTCTCTGTTTCACAAATGCTGCGAAACTCGTGAGCTGAGAAAAATGAAGTAAGGAACGAAGATTGTTAACATCAAAGCCATAATATGATTTATGTGCTGTTATGGGCATATGTCAGTAAGTAAGCGAAAGTAAATGATGTTTCTAAAATCATATGATATTCAAACTCACGGAGCTCCGACGAAACATTGTCAGTATCAATGTTCTTGCATTT
>JGI24158J21664_10003490_pt1 | contig 19741 bp, 10 predicted proteins | sample Ectturendosymbi3_FD_21664 | JGI IMG/M metagenome (IMG submission 21664) | reverse complement strand
CAGGATGATTGAGGTCAACGCTCTTGTCCAAAAAGCGCTACGGCGATTCATTCAGTGGTAGTTGATTAATAACCAACCTTTTGATTGAGAGGTGGACACTTCTCACCCGTCCGTCCTTTTCGCACAGGCGGTTTTCAAAGTCCTTTAACGCCCGCGCTGGCCACTACAGTGGCCGGTAAACCTTTGATCAGTCATAACTCCTGAACGGATTGGGCTAGAAAGCCAGTGAAAACATCCCTGGATCCAGAAGACAGCATAGAATTGATTGAGAATGACAAAAACATACCTTCACATTAGAAACTTGAGAAAAATCCATATTTGTGCTTTTGCCGCACTGAAATTTTAGCCAAATCCAGAGGAAATGCGAAAAAACGCACACCGCATCCAGTCTAGCCGATCCGCTCCGGTTTTTGCGCTTCGCCGAGGGCCGGAATGCTCGAAAACAAGATCGGTTCGAAAAAACTCAATTTGGGCGGCCGAAAATTTTGGGGTCCAAAAGTGGAAGTTGGAAAAATTGAACTTGTAGATCACAGTTCTAGGCCTAGAGAACTCCACAGTGGTGTTAGTGAGGCGTTGAATGGCTTAAACTGTTGAAGCTGAACTGAAGCCACAGAGACCTTGGGAAGGCTGCTAGCCTAGGCCCTAACTGGTTGGCAAGTTATGGCCAAAAATAGAGCCTGAAAAGTGCTCAGCCACCTAGTGGAGATTTTGCTTTTTTGCCAAAATAAAATTCTCCTGCCAAACTTTTGGCTTGAAATTTGTTAGGATGTTGTAAAACACTGAAATACACCTTTTCTGCAAGTTTGGTGGGGTTCTTGCCTACCGACAGGCAGATAAGTGGCTTGAACCTCAAAATAGCCCGAAATCCGAGGTTTTTGCCCCTTGGTACACACAAGAAAGGAAGTGTCAACTTTTTTGATCATCACTGCAAAGGTAAAGTCTTCCCAAACATTTTTTATGTAGAAAGTTTGTTTCCAACGTGTTTGGTTTAGGCTCTGTAGCCTACTGAACGGACGCAACTCGGTTTCTAGCCTACGCGAAAAGCGTTTCCCCCCGAAAATGACATAACAATGACGTCACAGGTGGGCACGATCTATCTCAAAATGTGCAGGCATGTCTTACCGATCTAATGATACCTTCGGTGTCTTCCTAGCTCATTCCGTTCGGAAGTTATGGTCGCTCTTAGGTTTACCGGCCAGTATAGTGGCGACGCGGGCGTTAAAGCTCGTTCAGAAATTTTGCAAACTTAAGACATTTTTCTTTCTTGGTCGCATCTGGAAGGGAAGGATCCCCTATGATGTGGTGAAATCAGTTAGGGGAACAACCACGCTTAAAAATGAAACTGAGTAAATCGGACCTAATCACTTTAGTGTGCGCGCTTTGCTGGGCCTGAATCACAACCGGCTGTAGAATAAGCAGGCCCTGAAGTCTTGTACACTGTCAAAGGCTAAATTGGACAAATTGAAGCATTAAAAGGTGAGTGAACTTTTTCTTAAACACTCGGTTTTGTTTAAGTCAGTGACAAACTGATAGTGAATCAATAAACCAAACAGTAAAAAACGGCAACAGTCAACCTTTGAGAAGATAAGGGAAGCTTTTCGCTCGATGGCAAAATTTCTGTGGAATTGTTTGCGGCATTTTCTTCCTTTGCCCTTTTTTCTGAATTGTTGACTAGTTCACATTGCTTGGCGACCGCATTTCTGATAGCAGCCGATGCTTGGAAGCGTGTTCGAAAAAAGCCGAGTGGCACAGATGTTGATTTGCTGATATCTGCAAAGGCGAACAATCAGGTCAAGAATATAGAGGTTGGTGAAATAAGCCGGCAATGACAGGTCCACAAATCAATGGTGTTGAGTTGAAATGAAACGGGTTCTGGTGTTGTGGCGAGGAGCGTAAGCTACAGAAGTGAGATGCTTACCGCAGAACAAAGAACTACTACACCCAAGAGGTTACCTAAAGTATTATTTTCTTTTTAAACACATTAGCCTTTTCTCATAATAACTGCAATACCCGCTCGCGCTAAAGTCTTGCTCAAAAAGGTCGATAGTAAAGGCATAAGTGTTTGGAGATATTGGAAAACTGCACTTTGCACAACGATAAACATTTGTATTTGGGCTACCTTTTACTGTGGTTTAAAACGAGAAATGTTTCACAATTTTTGTCGTGAAATCACTTGAAGAGCCAGGGATGCTTGCGTATTTCTCTTTTTTGCCTTACCTCGAAGTCTGTTTCATCACAAGCTTTGGGATCCACATACAAAAGTAAAAGCTAACTTTAACTGTGGAAGCGTCTTACTGATCAAGTTCGAAGGCCTCCAGTTCTCAACAAGCACAACGCGAAGCTGGATTGCCAGTTTGAAATACTTAAACTTCTAATTCAATCAAGAACCTCACAATAAATTTACGAGTACAGACGTAACTACCGGCACCCCACAAACTACCCGATTTATGTTAACGTATAATACTGGGCTGGCGAACTAGAATGGCATCTTCTCTGTCAGTAGTATTTGCATATATATATATATATCAGCTAATGAGAGAAGGCTGTTGGAAAACTTCTGAAATACAGTATTGAACAGGGGTGGCGGAACCGGGGCAAGGTCCATGCGGGCCTTGCCCCTGCAATTTTTTCTGAGGTGGCCTGGTCCCCCACTTTTACATTTCTTAAATTGCTGAAGTCAGTATAAGCAACACAACTAGTATTGGGTCTATTGTTGAAGTAAATTGCCAAATGAAAAAAATTTTCCATAGTTTTTATGACATGCACTTGTACTCCCCGATACGAAAAAGGTTCCTCCACCACTGGTATTGAAGCTTAGCTATCCGATGCTTGGCAGTATATTACCGCACTGAGATAAAACTGAATTCATAACAAACGTGATGAGCTTATCGTCTGTAAACACACAACTTTTTGCCACCGTTTCCCGAATATATCTTGGCAACAGCAACAGAATCCTGTTTATTAAAAGTGCACCGCGTTAGATTTCAGCACAAAAGTCAAAACACGAAATCTGGGCCTGCTGCTGACCAAAAATACTGTCGACAACGGTAAGGGGATTGCAGACGACGTGTCGTTCGGTTTCAGACGCCCAACACTTCCTGCTGTCTGGCTGTTCTCCCCATGAATGTCTTGTCATCAGACGTGTAGGGGTCGACCGATATGGATTTTTTGGGGTCGATGCCGATATATCGGTCATTCATGGACCAATAGCCGATATTTCCAAAATTTTAAAATCTTGATTTCTGCTTCATTGTCAAAAATACGTGTTTTATGCCTTACCTTTTTTTCAAAAACTTCAAAAATCAGGATTTATGAGCTAAAACTTTTGAAATTGTAGCAATTTCAATATATTGCTATGATTTTTAATTAATCTGATTAATGATGGTGCTTTTGTTTCGACTGCGACGGCCGACGCGTGTTCCATCTTGTCTGCTTGTTTATGAAAACGCACATGCTAGCGTTGCTTCAAGATAACTGTTTTGACCTGTGCTTTCTTGCACAAGTTGTCTGCATGCGTGAGGAATATATTAGCGTTTTGTCAACATCTTCTGAGACCGATAGTATCGGCCGTTTTGGCCGATACCGATATATCAGTAAAAACCAAATATCGGCCGATATAACGGTCTATCTCTACAGACGTGTTTGCGATTCGCTTCGTTTTGAACAGGTGACTGCTACAGTTGCGTCTAAGTTTCCATGGGTATGACTTTAAAGCAGGGTTGAGGAACCTATTTACTATCATGGGACGCATGAATCGTGGAATATCGCTGGCGGGCCGCAAAAAATAATTTAATTTCATCTTAAACTTCTACCTTTATCTTCTAAAGGAAAAGAAGCAGAGAGAACTATGTCAGGGAGCGAGAGGAGAGAGTCTCTTGACTTGCTGTCTACGTGTCTGCTTGTCATGGAGTTTCTTTTTGACGCGATGCTATGTTCTAACTTGTGTAATAAAAATTCTGTCGAGGGCCATATTAAATGTTCACGCGGGCTGCAGGACCCCAGCCCCTGCATATTAAATGTTCACGCGGGCTGCAGGACCCCAGCCCCTGCATATTAAATGTTCACGCGGGCTGCAGGACCCCAGCCCCTGCTTTAAAGTATCTGTTTAGGACATCGAGAAATTTCCCCAACACAAGCAGCGTGGACACAACTCGAAAGTTCGAACATCGGCAAAGTCGCATCGCGTAATAAATGACAAGAACTTCGCAAAAGCAGTCAGTGGTGTGATGTCGATTTCGTTTGCTTGAATAAAAACCCATCGGCACACTTGCGGTGCCACAGCAGCTGACAAGTCTCTCACAAGATTCTTATTGCAACACCAGTTTAATAAATTAATGTGAAGTAATGTGCCCGATATTGGGAATCGGGACAAAGACTTCTCTGGTCACATCTACGAACCTGCGCTTGTCACGGACTTCTTTTTACGGATGACTTTGCCAGACTTTGTTTTTACGTCGCCAGCTGAAGCCTTGGAAAGATTTTGAACGTTGTGAAGCGGTCGCATAAACTTAGCGATGGAATGCTGGCTGCTCGTGGGTGACTTTGATTGGCGCTTCCGATATTTCGAGGGTGATGATTGGTTTTCTTCATGTCGTTCAACAGACTGAGACGAGCATGAATTCTTGACCTGCGTGTAGATTCCAATCACAACGTTAGGTATAGCATAAAACATAGGCTTAAAAATAACCAGTATTGACAAAAAACATTTCACCTCTTGCTGAATGGACAGCGGAAGCGCTTTCAAGACGTCTTCGTCCAGATCTGACATGAGGTAAGTGAAGTCCTGTCACAGTACATTCCAGCTTTCATACAGCGGAAAGCAATATCCAGTGCACAGTACAACAAACGACATACAAGCGATACGTCAGTAAACGTACGCGCCAAGATGGCATGGTTTATACTTTACTTGTGTCAAGCACAGATCACAGCAAGATACACAATCACCGCGTAGTGGTGCCAAGGAAATAACTTACCGTGTACGCTTTTCTGCTTGGTTTAGTCAGGTCAGCAACTTCGATTGCTTTACTAAGTTTGTTATTAGAAGGCGAACGGCTTGGTTTGGAGCAACTGGTATCTACAACTTGCGCAGTTTCTGTAGTCAAAATCAATTTTTAAAAAGTCCAAAGGAACCCTCAAACGATAAAATTACTTCTAACAGAAAGCTTAGCTCGACTGATAAAAAAATCACTACTGCAGCTCAGGCGCGTTACCAGCTTGGGACACCACGGGTGGCGAAGAGTTTCCTGAGAGGGGCCCAGATTTTTATACTGCAGTATGTCCAATAGTTTTGACCTATGCACAACACATTTTTCCAGGTGGGGCAAGAAATTTTGTAACGGGGGCATCGCCCCCCTGGTTACGGGCCTGCTGCAGCTACTTGTCTTATCGCTAATAAACAACAACTAGATAAGCGAGGCACTCACTACAAAACCACAATCCAATAGAAGATGCTGGTTAATGCAACTGTCCAATCTGTACGATGTTTCATCGGTATCTTACTTTTAGTCAAACGTGATGAACTTGCTTCCCCGACGAATGTATCGCTTGTAATGTCTACATCTGAGCCGACTATCTCGCTTTCTTCCTTGTGCAAAATCTTCCCTTGGGGCGGCGAATCCTCCTGGCGTGCTTGAGATGGAATCGGTTTAAGAAATGATTCTAACGTACCACGACTTCTCTCTGCTCTATCAGTGAAAAGCGACTTCAATGCAGACTTGCCAGTCTTTGTCGCGGTAGATGCAGGAGCTTTACCGGCCCTAGATTCCGGAGTAACAGGCTGAAAAAATCTTTCCAAAGGCTGTTCGGGTGCTGCTGTACGTCTTGCTGGTGACACATGGATTTCTGAATGCACTGAACAGAAAGACAAGATTTCGTTTTGAGTTATACGGGAAAGTTTTCCCACACAATGCTTCGGACATGACACAACCGCCCACAACGTCAACCTTGTCAGGTGTCATCTTCTTGAGTATTACAGGCGTGAAACGAGCTTAAGATTATGAGAAGCAAAATTTCTGCCTGGTCTGCAAACTTTAGTAGACGCATTACTAGACACTTGTCTTCCCAGTGCTGCTCTACTTTTATGAAGTTGTGCGTGTATCACTGCTTTACGAAGGCTTCGTTTTAAGTCACCGGCTTCGGTTGTTTTCTCCAGGCAGCCTTGGACTTTCACTGGTTGTGTTGGTTTTCAGCAAAAGGCTGTTGACGTTGTTCTGCAAGCTGCTCAGCACGGTTACTGGCATGTAAGTTGTATTGACTTTGGGTGAAAATTGCCAGATGTTGGGCAAAACAGCTCAGAATTTTAGGAGAGCTTACTTAAAATTAGAATCACAGGAAGTTTTTATAAACCTTTAAAATGAGTTTATTTTTGTTCAGATTCACTTTCATTATGCTTGTTTTAGTACTCCCGTTGAAGTGTCACGAGTGGTCTCCAGCGCCCATTTTAGCTTGATTGCGCCAGGAGCCACAGCGCTACCGTCGTAGTGAATGCTGCTTTGGTGTCAAGTCAATGGCAGCACCGAGCGTCAACCTTTTCCTTGCGTCCACTAATTAGAGCTGGGCACGAGGCTGGACAAGTTGCAAGTATCGTTGTTCAAGTCGTTAGTATCACCCGACCGTTAATCGAACCCACCCTACCAGCTTTGGTACCGCATACTCAACCTACAGTACTATATCACGTACCAGGTTGCTGTACTATTGGAGTTTTCTTTCCCGTGGGAAGTATCTCATACCAATGAAGTACGTTAATATGTGATCCACACGGCGATAAATAGGAAATAGCAGATTTTCGTTGGAGACAGACTTTCACATATGCTCAAATTTTGTTGGTACGCTCTTACTGAACACCCCAAGCGACATGCGCATTTTCAGTGGAGTATTTATTTAGTAACAAGGATATTGCTCCACTCAGCTTGGACTTCAAACAGGTTTTCAATCGTCAATACCATGCGAACAAAATATACTTATGTAACCATCTTTCAGGGACAGTCGTATGTGTGATTTCAAAAATCATACCAAGACAGTATTTACTAAATCAACAACTTCAACCACAACCATATATTCGCACAGTATTAAGTATCATTTCACAACTACCCATGAAAAACATAGCTGCCCAGAATATGGGCGAACCGTTAACTCACTGTACCTGTACTCTTATTTTCTTGTTTTTTGGTAAGTTTTTCAAGCGATGTATCGAACTTTGCTGATGTTAATAAGCTGGCGACATTTGCGTATCCCTCTGAGTAAAATAACGAAAGAAACGATTGTTGCAACCAGCTCTATTCTGCAGTATCTTGCGATAGCGTGAATTGCGCGTGATTTTTGAGCAACACAAAAATCAGGCAGATTCAAACTATAGTGACTTACTCCTAACACATCACCGCGTCGATAAACAAAGCAGCGAAACTCGCCACCATTTTTGAAAAGTAAGTGACCAACGACCCACTTGAAAATTCATCCGGCAAGTAAACGTTTTATTTCACGCCAGAATATTCGGATTCTCTACACAGGTTTGAAGTTTTCAAGATGGTCAAACAAACACAATTTCGCCATCCCACACACAGAACTGGTACCTTTTTCCCGACATCGCTATAAGATTTTGCTGTAACTTTCCCTCCATGCAAATGGTGACAACAGTAAAATTTAATGTAAAACATTTCAAGTCTACGCACGAGTGAGTGCACGCTTTTGCGAACTGAGTGAAACCATAAGCAACGGATTTGTTGACACAACGCGTGCGACCAGATTTTACGACAGATCGTGAAGTACATTTTCCCCCAAAACCGTCCATTTCCAATTCATTCGCACACTTTCTGCACATGCCCTTTCCTGAGGGGTATATGTACTTAATACGAATGGTGAAAAATCCAAAGGCTTGAAGTTTGGGGCAACCTTGACAGCAGCTTTCTGCAGTTTCTGTTGTGCATATCATGAAGATGTGTTTGACAAGAAACTAGTTTCCTTGTGCAAATAAACTGCGATATGATTCGTTTGTGTGGGTCACTGCTGTGACTTAACTATTGTTGTAGCACAGTGCTGCATTTTTCGACCCCTCGCAGAAATTTTACCCGGAAGCTCATCCGCTCACTAGTTTTCAACAGTGCAGTTAACGGATCATGGATTTAAGAATCGCTTTGACAGTATAATCTGGAAGTGTCTCTGGTCAACACTAGGTTAAAAACGGTCGTTGCAAAACGATTACCTGTACAAGATTCTTTAAAATTTTTCGATGAGATCCCAAGCATCGTGATAGAAGGACTCCTTAAAAACAACAAGTTTCACAAAATGGAAGTCAGTGGAACAAAAAAATTATGATGCGCACAACCTCATAAGTTAGTCTTGCTGAGGCAGATGTCAAGAATATCAGTTGTAGCTTACCACAGGTCGGACGAAGATTTATGTTTTTCGTTCAGCTTTTCTAAAGTAGCTAAACAACTTTTGACAACATGCTCCTCATCATATTGATCAATATGACAAGTTCTAGAGACAGCTTTTCGGCTTTGATATCCAACATGAATGGTCAAACTTTTTGCTACACGATTATTCTGAAAATAATAACAATGGTGAAGAAAAAGACAACTTAGCAAAACGCAATATACATGCAGGTGCGATCATTGAGAGATGCAATTGCGATGACTATCTTGCACATAAAAACTCAACTTATACACACACAATCGATCAACAGTACGAACAAATGTAGATGAACTCCACGCTTCATGATCTGAATACAGAAGCTGAATTTTTCATATAATTTCTTACTTTGTGCATGTCCTTAGTCAATCGTTCAACCAGCTCCGCCACCAAGCATCGAACCCAGTGTTCCACTTTTTTACGTGAGTTAAGAGCTTCCGCGCCAGTAAAATTTTTGCTGCAGCCCACCGACTGCACAACGTGTCGTTCTTTGACCGGTTCGTGGTCGATTCCACGACTCAAATCGTGCAGCCACTGCCTGAGAAGTAAATCAAAAAAATTGTCTGATAAACACTTGAGTAATTGACAAACCTAACGCCCCTAGAAAGGGAAGTTTGAGGCACGTGAACGCGACATTACACAGTAATTAGCGCGATTAATGGCGGCACAAAGTCTATTAACAGCGAAGACCTGATAATACACATATCGAAATGTACAGCTTTGGTTTCACAAGATCATTTGCAACTTCCAAAAACTTAACTAAGCGATCTGGAAATACACAAACATGCGAAATATCAAAACGTCAGAACATTTGAAACGGGCAACGTTGGCGACAAATCTACCGCGAAGTTGATCACTTTGTCGAAAACAAAATGGCTGCTTTTACTTGCGCAGGCGCGTAACAAAATTTATGAATACAGCATACTACAAACATTAAGCGCATACCCAGTTTTGCTTCCATATTTTGAAATCAAACAAGATTTATCTATCTCCGTAATTTGACCAATGAACTCTACTCCGTATTCTTCAGTAACTGACGCACCAAGTTTTCCTCCCAAGTTTCTTCTGCAACCGAAACACAAAAAGCCACTTTGGAAGTGTTGAAGTTTACTGCAGAAACCACGATTGTCGTGGTGCAACAAAGGTCTACTGCGGATTTGTAAACAGCGACCTGTTCAAGGTCACCAGAGCTAAATAAAATACGGTTAAAGCAGGTTTACTTTTTGGTTTAACACGTTTTTATAAAAGGGCCGTGCCAGTAACGTACAAGTCGCTTGCAACGTTGGCAGTTAAATGAACTGTAACATGAAGAAAATTAACAAACCAAGGACATTTATAAACACTGAGTATTAGCGTAACCGGCTTCTAGCCAAATTTACATCTTGTAATGCCATTTTAGGTAGGCTCTACACGTGGTTATGTTGCTTCGGTGTGAGGTGAGATTTAACTCAAAAGGGTACTGCTCTACCTGTTTATGTTTTCTTATTCAGTTGTTTCGCCATCACCTTAACCCGCAATTCAAACATGCAATTGGTATTTCATAATCTGTTATCATTTTTACGCCGTCGAACGGTTGGCTGATATTTCAAAACTGGCTTCCCGTATTTTTCTTCACAAAATCTTACTTCTAGATGCAAGTAGGTTCATACCTAGTTTTACGTTCCGACTTAAACTGCAAGTTATTTGCTCTCGATTTCACTTGAACCACACACAGCAGCGAACTGAAAATTACACGAAAAGATCTACGTAGTTAATTTAATTTTCAACATAAAATCAACGCAAATTAAAACCGTACAAAAAAATTTAAAAAATGTATTCAATAGCATTCACAGAGATTTTTGTAATATTTGATTGTCACAAGCAGCCGCAGACCGAAGCTTAGGTGTTCACTGCTATGACAGGTTGGGCAAACGATCTTGTCCAACGAGCACTGCTAAAAATAACTCAGTGGCCCATCATCGATCTACTAAAACCTAAATTAGTGAAAAAAAATTGGAGAGACAGAGATTGTGCCACTGAACGAACGACGTAACGATTCATGACTTTCACCATGACACCTTCGTGCATCGACTTTCCAAGGAACATGGTTTTTGACCCCAACAATTTAAAACACGATGGCTGTAATGCTGGGTTGGTAGAGCGGTTGAGCACGCACGCGCCTCTGAACTTAGTGATTTGGGTTCAATGAACGTTCGGGTCGTACCGAAGATTTGAAAAACAGTACTTGAGGCTTTCGCAATCCTCGTACTACGAAACAGTGGGTGGGGCAAGCGATAGTTTAACGTGCACTGTTGCTGCGGACTGCCTTCACTGCATTATTGACTGCAATATTCTCAAGATAGAAAATGTCAAGTTTACGAAATTTCGCAGTGAACTTAAACGCCTGTAAGAACAGGATGGACGGGTGATAAGTGTCCACCTCTCAATCAAAAGGTTGGTTATTAATCAACTACCACTGAATGAATCGCCGTAGCGCTTTTTGGACAAGAGCGTTGACCTCAATCATCCTGGTAAGAAGCAAATTTCAGGCTGTGACCTGCCGCCATTCGCCGGAACCTAATAAATTATAAAAACATGGAACTGCAGGCGGTGGGCCTGGTTCTATGCTCGATCCATGCACAGCTCAGAGCAAGCAAAAGTCGGCGTTAGCATACCACTCATGACATCACAATTAGGAGAAGACTGCAACGAAACGTTTTTGTCTTTTCAATTCAAACTATGGTGGATCAAATAATCTAGTTAGAAAGTAAGTTCACCATATTATTCAAAAACAAAGTTTTGATAGAAAAGCTAAACATCTTCTATCCTATTTTACCCGGAGGTTCCAAGTTAAGTATCCCTGGGTGTACTGCCACATTATAAACTTTTTACTTTCTACTGTACTCAGCCCCATGACGCACATATACGAAATTGCCATGGATACGACAAACATAGATCACCAGTACATCACCCACCACTTAGAAACATCAGCTATATGCAAGGAGCTACTAAAACAAATTGCGAAGGTTGCAGAGTTAGGTATACATTCCAAAGCAATCACATTATTGTAAAAACTTACTGACATTTTGTTTAGTTTAGTCTTCTTGAACAGATCGTGAACTCCATCAAAAGGAAGTACTGTTTGTTGGTTTGGCTTGTTTATTCCACACGCAAGTTTGGACAACATCTACGGCAAAGAGAAGCATACAGTAGATATGACGAAGTATCATGGGTCACGTACACAGCAAAATCGCCCCAGGACATACACAAAACCGAACACACCACTCTGTCTACAGTCATTTACGGGAAAAACACGATAGCAAAGCAGGAAGGAACAGCACGTTGCCAAGATTGTGATTTCAAGCAACTCAGCAAATCGGGCTCCTTTCCAATTATCTACATGGTCTTCACCCACCACTTCGATATCTGGTCAAAAACACACCCTACAATTAAAACGTAATGAACCTCTAAGGTTAGTCTCTATCTATATCTTGTTCATCCTACATAGTCAGACACACGCACCACAATTTTATTACGTTAATGTTTAGAACAGAACAAAAAATTAAATATTAAGAGCAGAACAATTTGAATCAACTATTTTAAATCATATTGTTTACACGATTCATGCCAATAATACAATTTTACAAAAGAAAAGCTCCGAATGAAGACAACTGATTCTATACGAGACAGACAACCATGCGCTGGCAATTATGTTTCATAACGAAAACGCTAGACAGACGCATTAACTTGGGTTCTTGCCTGTGTTTCATGTTACATAGCTATGGAGCAGGGGTCACCAACGTGGTGCCCTCGGGCACCAGGTCGCCCGCCGGCCTGTTCTAAAAACAACATTAATATGGTCGATGTCTTCACATTAACGAATATCAATACTAAAATAATTGAAGGAAATTGAGCAAAATTTTTATTTTCGAAGTGTGTATCAAACTATAGTGGCCAGCCTTTCATTAATCTGTACACAAGAAGTAGCTCGCAGTTTCAAAAAGGTTGGCGACCCCTGCTATGGAGGATGTTCGTAGCCAGGGCAAGCACCAAGAGCCAGTGCTTCCCTCTTCGGTTTCTACCCTAAGTAATGTACGTGTTTCTATCCATGATGTACAACGGAGTTTTGCAAAGTTATCCAAATAGCTGTTTTAGCAACACTTTTTGTCTCAGCCATAGCATGCGTAAATGGAGAAGTCACAACCATACGGGAGTCCAATGTTTTTACAATTCTGCTCTGCTTTCAACGACTTCCACAATTTTTTTTAATTTTTCAACATCATTTGCCAACAATCGCCTCCTTGTTCACCTCGCATCTTACGATTGAGGAACATTCAGGGGCGTCACGGGGTTAGATGGCGCCCGGGCCAACAAACAAGTTTGCCCCTCCATATTCGAACCTACGTTCTTTCGGAAGCAAATGTACTGTATTGAAGAAAGTACTTGTGACATTGTTGGGACTTTTCGGCGCACGGAGAATTGTACCTCCCCTTGCCCCCTCCCGTTACGCACCTTGGACCATTGCAGGTCACCAAGGTGCACAATGGAAGTAGAAACACAGTTCTTTGAAAAGATGCCCTTTGCCTTAAATTTTTTTATTCTTTGCTTCTGCACATCGTACATTTGCCTGTTAGGGTTACTGAAGTGCAGTCGGTGTTGTGCGTTCAGGTCTGTTGAAGATTCGAAACAATGAAATTTAAGATTTTTAGTAAGATGGGAGGTGGCAAGGTGCTTTTGACGTCTTTTGTGTCACACTGTCTTGACAGAGCTTTTTGGTTTTGAATTGCCGACATTGCCAAGTGTTGCTATATTTTTTGACTGAAGATGGATTAAGAATAATTCGAAACGTCTCAAAATAAAACATGTATAGTTTTTTGAAGGCTTTTTAGTGTTAATGAAACTATTAAGATTTTTACAAATGGCAATGTTGAAAAATATCAGGTAAAATGCGTATTTTTCAGTTTTGTAAGCAAATTTTGAAGAAGACGGAAGGTTTCATTTGATGTTATTGATGCTGTGAGAAGCTAAGCAGAAGATCTCTGGAGCTTGTTGTTGAAGCAGTTCCTACTGATGAGCAACATACGCGCAAAACTGAGAAAGCTTTCACTGTGCAGAAGTAGAGAGCACACGACTGGTTGACAAAATGGTTTTGACGTAAGTTTTCATTGACTTCCTACTCGTCGCATAATGTAAACCAGTGGCTCCCAAACTTGTTCGAGCCATTACCCAAATCAAGGTAGCGATTGTCTTATTACCCTCAATATTTTACGTCGTGAAAAGAACGCAACCAGTATGCTTTTGTCTCTGATTACTTTTTTACCCCCCGAAGAATCGTATATTACCCCCAGGAGGTAATTTACCCACACCTTGGGAACCACTCATGTAAACGTACTTCGATAAGTTAAGCATATTCTAACAAAATTTGCACGGTGGACTTTTTCATTTAAATTTTAAATTCTTCTTTCTCCGACTTCAAGTTTCAATGCCGGTTGAGAGCTATTAAAATGGACGAAAGGAACACGGTCCACAACACCATTTAATTGAATAGGTGGATGGAGACGACTGTTAACCTAAGACATTTTCTGCTCTCTATCTTAACGATTCATAGTGAACTCCAAGCATAAAAAACTCGTAGCTCTATACTTCTCCGTATTATGCTTAACTGGTGCTAAAAATAATAAAGTTACTGAAAACGAAAAAAATGCTAAAGCTACCCAAAACTTTGAGAGATTGCACAAGTATCTTCGTCAGGACACATGCGTTCATGATTTGGAGTGTCTACCACCAGAACAGAATTCAGAAATCCAATGTCACAAAAAGCAGTACTTTATGATCAAAAACGCAGTGAAACTAATGAAGAGGAGGGATAAAAAAGTACAAGAACATAAAGAGACAGAGGTAATATTATTCAGCGACGGAAAGTAAAACTTACATTAGCTTGCTGAACAGACAAGCAGACTTAAAAATGTTCAGAATTTTTTGTTTGTATGACTGGTTGTTGCCGGTTCCGTAAAACGTTTCTACAAAGCAAGGCGTATGAAAGTTAGTTTCTACTTCCAACACTTTTCCCTTCTATTTTAGGGTCGTTATTTATTTAAAAAAACATGCTGGCCGAAACCCTCTTTGTCAGTTTTTTTTTGAGTTAAGTTGTGTACATTCGTGCGTGTTACGAAGCTTTTGCTTTCACCAACACAGTATTCGTTATAGCTGAAAAGGGTTGGCGTATACACGCCCGTCCATCTTTCTCTTTTTTCTTGCTCGAACTTGTTCAGTAAACTTTTGTGCATACGAATGGGTCGCAGTATGAATAAGGAAACAGAAGCCAAAAATAAGCAAGCTTACTTCACGATTTTGTACTGTACTAGCAACAAAGTGCTTCCTCTTTAAAATTTCTGGTTATGACCCTGTGGTAATTGAAAGCACCAACCTTGTTATGAGAGACCCCAGCGGAGCACCTAAACGATGTCTGTTCGTAGATGGCAAGACGCATCTCTTCCACAATGCTTGCTGCTATGCAAAGTCTAGCCGCCTGTTCATCATCATTCGCATTTGCTGAATATTCTGCTATTCCTCTAGATCTCAAGTCTACATCAAAACAATGCAAACAGTGTTGGATAGTATCGATAGCGCAGTTCAAGTGGAACTTTAATTGAAATTTCTTACTGGTCGGACTTTGGGCTTACTGTAGCGTGATGCATTCAGTTTGTATAAATAAATGAGGATTACACCATCTTTCTGGAAACAGTAACACATGTCATTGTTACGTACATTTATCCGGGATTTTGCGATGCATGTTTTTCCAACAATTAAAAGCTCTAGGTTTGCTGTAGGCTTTCGAAGAATTAGCCGATTGGGCTTTGCTTTCTTTTTGCGATGATTTAAACTTGCACGTATCTGTATTCAAGCAACTAGCCTCCACGAAGGTTAAGGGTTTGAATCATTTTTAAATAGCAAATCGATTTCACGTAACATTACGCATCCTCATTCCTACAATCTTATTCAACTAAGAATCATATTCCAACAACATTGTAGGGCAGAGGATGTGTATAATTACGTGAAATCAATTTCCTATATAAAATTTTGTTGATGATTCAAACCCTTCACATTCGTGGAGGCTAATTACTTGAATGTTTTTCCAATAAAATAACTTAGTTCGAGTTTTTCACATTTTGCCCTCCTGTCTTAGGCCAGCGTTGTCACTCTTTTTTCCACTCAAAACCGATCGTACAGTACAGGTAACAACCAACGACACGAAGGTAAAATATGCAGCCATGACGGCGAGTATGATAGGCCTTGTTTCGCACAGGACATCTAAAACACACATCAAGCAAATCTAGATACGGCACATTGCTTAAAGCTACGAAAAACGACTTCTTTGTAACAACTAGCGATACAAATTTGTGGCTTTGATATCAAAAACAGCACGGTACTGTTGCATTCTGAAATGCAGTGCAAGTACGCGTCGGGTAAGCAGTTACAAACTAGCATGGCAAATTTCTCAGTAAGCTTTGAGAAACCCCACCGCTCGCGTCACGTTACCTGTGTCGATACTTTGTGTTTCTTTCGGCCAACCAACGACATGTGTATTCTTGAGAGCTGAAGGTGTAGGCAAGACTTCAGAAAATCTACGCAAAGCATGATTATTCAGCCAAGTTATGCCAAACAACCTAAAGCTAACTGCAATCACTATTGCACAGCAAATACCAAGCCACTTCGAATAAAAATTGGCTAGGTTTATTTTAGAAGTAACATCGAGTCCTGATGGTAAACAGCATATCTTTAATCAGGGCTGTGGAACCGGAGTCCAGAGCCGATGCCCACGCAATTTTAGATTAGCTCTCTCGCCGACTGCCTTCATACCGAGTTTTAACAGTCTCTGAATGGCTTGCCACGACATTCGTTCGTTATCTTCAAAAACGAAGGTCTTGTTCGTGCAAACAACAACTGCAGTTTAGTCAATGTCAAGATATTTTGATTTCTGCCACAAAAGCGTCTTCATAAAACGGTTCAACGCTCAGCAGCGGCGCTTATAGTACATGTTGATTGTAAACAGATTAAGACGCCATATGGCGATCCAAGCTTGCACCAGCCTGATTTATGCATGGCACTAATCCAAAAAAATATCAAGGGGATAGGATTTTTTGCAAGGGTCAGAATATGGCGCGAGTGTGTGAGACAGAAGTCGCATCATAATCACCTTCTATGCAGGCTCTTACCAGATACATCAGTATTCATTCGCCCATGTTTGTTTTGGTACTGAAAACTGAAGCGTTTAAAGACTCAAGACAATTCACTGATCATGCAACATATCTAGCTGGCGCTACGAAATCACATTTGAACGAAGAACGTTCCCTACCATTGGGGTAAGCAGTGTTTTTTTGAGGTGTTTTGAGCAGTGATGTAGTCGAGACCGTAACCTGGTTAAAATTTCGAGACGAGACCGAGATTTCATAAAAAAAATTCCGAGACCGACATTTCAAATTCGAAAGCAAGACTCGAGACTTCAAAGATTTGTCTGTTTTGCCGAAATTTGTTTAAAAAATGTAGTTATCACTTCTAAGTTGATTTTTTGTCAAATTTCTGCCATTTTCCTATCTGTTTTCGCTGTTTCTTCCTGCAAATACAATAAAGAAAAAAATCGTTGAAATATAGAAGTTTTAATAAAGCATTTCTCTGCAGTATTCAAAGTCTTCGAGACCGAGACGAGACCTGAAACCTTCCAGACCGAGACTCACAAAAATGGATCTCGAGGCGAGTCTCGATACCGAGACCAAGTCTCGAGACTCCGTCACTGGTTTTGAGAGACCGAAATATCGTCTCTCAAAATTCAGTAGAAACTTACTTGACTACCGCCATTACAAGACATTACACCTTGCTTTACGAGCATCTCCGTTTTTAGACAAAATAGTTACGGTCGCTCAAAATATCTTTGCGGTCTGCAAGGTCAAGCCTTAAAAACCTGGGGTCAAGTATGACATTCCAGTTGAGAATATCAAACGTCTATGAAACATAAGTGTTCAAGACGTAGATAAACAGGAATTGTGTTTGTGTTTCAGTTACAAGCAACAAAGAAGCAGTTGAAACAATTAAATTGTCAACATAGAGCTAACAAAAATCCTACGTCTTGGCAGCAGATATTCTCTCATCAACCATACTTGTCAACTCAATATAAGCCTCATCAATGCTTGCTCTCTCCACAATGCCACCGAATTGCAAAAGAACTTCAATCACTTCAGCTCCAGCTTCTCGATACCTAGTGCAGAAGTTAATGCATTCACTCTTAAAACAACCTTGAACACTTAGCAATGTAACGTTCCTCAAAATGCTGATTGTATGTACTGTACACACTGCTTGCATACGTAATTACCCATAACTTAACAAGTTACACACATTACACTTTATTCATAAACTTATTCCCTCCACTTTTTAGTGGGATTCTCAGTGCAGCACAGTGGCGTGCAGAAGTCTGGTGATGCCCGGGGCGACTTCTTGACTGAATCTCCCCCAATACCAAATTCTAGTATTTAGCAATGCCGTGTGGTAGTCATTGTTTCTCAGATACACTGTTTGTGACATCACAATACGACGTCATATTCACGTTTGATAACCAACCTTTTGGCGAAGTTTGTTGACACAGTACGCATACTATTCTACATACACTCTGCTTACTCGTTGTTGTGCAATGTGTCACTGTAATGAACATAAATTAACAGCGCTCCAAATCATGAGACCGGAGCAAAACACAACACTCAGAGCTAAGACAGAGCAACTCAGAACTGCAAAAATATCAGGCAACGCGTTAAAACAGGGAGTGAAACACACTCAGTGCTACTTCAGCGCAGTTCACAACTGTGACAAATGCAGCAAAAGGCTGCACCGGGAACAGTGGAGTAAAACACACTCAACGCCACGACACGACAGTTCATAGCTGTGAAAACATCGGGCTGCGTGAATATCTCGTCCAATAGTAGTCGAGCAGAGAAGGTATCCAGCTGGGATGGCGGACACCGAAGGTTGAGAGTTTGAATCTGCTACACTAGACAAGAATTGAAAATGCGCTTGAAGTATGCAAGAAAACTTACGTTTTTTACTATATGGCTGTTATATGTACAACTACAGGGGGGACAGGACAGATACGAGGCGAGCTTGTGTGAGCCGATACGATCAATCCGCCTGAACTGTCAATTAACGACGAAGCTCGAAATGATGCACATATTGCAAGCACAGGTGTGCGGCTGTATTAGCGGACACCCAGGGTTGCCACATCATCAAACGAAACGGGAAACTAGAGTGATGCATGCATGCATCAGAAAGTCAGCAAAATCAAGCAAGTTGAAATAGGACATATTTGGTTCACAAAATCAATTAACGTCCATAATTGTCTTTCAACAGGAACGCCGGAAAGAGGGGGAACGCCGGAAAACAGGAACTCCGGAAAAACAGGAAACGCCGGAAAACAAAAAACTCCGGCGTTTCAACAGGAACGCCGGAAAAAGGGAGCATTGTTCCCTGACCTTACAAAAAGGGGGAAATTTTGATAGGAATATCATAGGTAATTTCATGGTTTATCAAGAACAATTTGAAACAAATTTATTGCAGGCATTCACGCACCCAGAAAATTCAGAATGGTTTTCTATAATTTCTGTTATTATTTTTGAGTTAACCTCTTTTCTGAAACTGAAACAAGCATAATTGGTAACGATTTTTCTCTACGTTTCGTTTGACCTGAACTTTTCTTCTGCCTCCTGTGCCCTACCGATGCTCTGGCATACCTGTCTTTCAATCCTTTTTTGTGATTTTCTTTTGATCGCATGATCTGGAATAAGCCACGTTACTATCAGTTTGGTTGGGTGTACCTAGAGCATAAGTCCCTGGTATTAAAAAATGTGAGGATTACTGGCATTTCAAACAGATGAAAACTATTGACAAAAAAAAAGTTTCGAAAAATAAAATCCATGCAGCATGTGTTAGCAGTCTTACAATAAGCAAAATCATCTAATTACAGCATTTTAATTTTTGAAATTGCACTCTTTGGATGCCCGGGGCTGTCGCCCCGTTTGTCCCCCTGTGCACGCCATTGGTGCAACACAGTGTTACCTCTTTTTATTTGAAATGTTTCCCTGGAAAGAATTACAAAAGTACTGTGCAAGGTGGTGAAACACTGGAGCTTCTGTGTTTGTAGTACAGTAGAATTTTCCTAATTCGTCACCTCAAGGGGATTAGAAAAAAGTGACGAATTAGGCGAAGTGACAAATTATTCAAACAGGTGAAAACTCTATCATAGAAGCTCGTATACTTTATCATAGTAACTCGTATACATACATAGTGCTCTTATTTGCAGTAAAATACAAGTTTA
>JGI24158J21664_10003489_pt1 | contig 19745 bp, 11 predicted proteins | sample Ectturendosymbi3_FD_21664 | JGI IMG/M metagenome (IMG submission 21664) | reverse complement strand
TCAAATTTCTTTGAGTTTGTCCAATATAGGAATGACCACACGAACATTTAAGCTTATATACCACATTGCTTCGTTCCAGATGTGCTTGCTTGTCCTTGTACAAACAAAGTGTAGCAGGTCATAACGCTGCGCACTGTATTACAATCATCATGCAAGAAATCTTAACATTTGGCTTTTCACACTACTGCATGTCGCCTTATTTTGCTGTCGGACAAACCATCGCTTCTTCGATAATGGATTGGCTAAGGATAATTGCATTCAGGGAAAGTTGGGAAAACCGTCGTCGCAACACCGCAGCCGCCCTCTCGTTCAATGCTACCAAGCGTGAACTCGCAACCGAAACAATGTACGACGCCAAGACACACCCCGCCATAAATACACAGCGTTTAGAGATGGCCTTGCGCAGGGACTTTGTTGTTTTTTCGTTTGCGTGCGAGAAGGAAACAGCGATGAACGTATATCGTTACACTTTNAAAGGNAAAATCTTTTGATAGATTTATCAGTTTCAAATCGCGACCTATCAGTTAAAAGTCAGCACGCCCACCGCAGAATCAAGTAGTTTCGCAAGCTACGGTAAATACAGCGATTATCACTTAACGATACAGGTTTTGATAAATCTAATGAATAAGTCTGAACATGTTGTAACTTTGCGAGTTGGCAGGAGTTCGATGCTTACAAGCAGTTGTTATGCATACGTGCAACAGCCTTGCCTGTTTGTATGTAGGCACTGTTGACTTTCAAAGTCAAATCTCTGGACAGTCTGGAATTTGAGACTTGGGTTTACGGTGGTTATCGTGCATTTTGCATCTAATTACAGTGGAACTAGAGCAGTGGTACTCAACTAATGTTTTGACTTGTGTTAAAATTTTTTTAGTGCGGCCCTCTAACAATGTTGTAAGTCTGAATTTGGGCCCATTCAGCGAAAAGGTTGAGAACCACTAAACTAGAGAGTTTTATCATAAGAAGGTAAGTGCAATGTTTTACCGAGGGTCAAATTCTGTGAAGATCAGCAGAAGGGGAAGCAGCTCCGGTGCGTAAATGTCTGGAGTGAAGTCATGAGATCTTTCGTATTCCTGGCCTCACAATTTGCCCTGTGCGCTACACTAGGCAGCGATGGATATGGATTGTTTAGCGACTTGTTTTCATCAACTGAAAGAGCAGGTACACAGAGTTTTTTGGTTTAGGGACAGAATAAAATGCAGACACTTTTCGACGTCGAAAAAACGAGACAACGCTGCAAAACCTCAATGCGAAAGCTACTGATTGAAAAGCAATCACGTTGTTTCTCACGGACTATAACAAAAATATTGGCCCAGCTATTTCATGCGATTTCCCATTGGCACAAACAGCAGCACTACCATCGGCGAAGCCAGGGGAGCAAGGGGCCATGGCCCTCCCAAATTTATAGAACTTCTTGCGTTTTTTGTTTTTAGAGGTGGTTTCCCAAACAAAATACTGTTACTCGCTTGAAGTCAAAATATTTGGCCCCTAAAATTTTGGGCTTGCTACGCCACTGAGCACTACAAACAATTTCGGGTGTTCAGCAGGTTTTGATATACGCTATTTACGTTAAAAACAAATAACCTCTCCCACAATTAACGTTCAATGCTGTTATCTTGTGACAAAAAAGAAAACGAAACCACTTTAGAATGCGTGTTCTCCCAACAGTATTTGCATCTGCTGCAATCAGCAAATATTTTAAAATTTAATCTAACACAATTATTCGCACAACATTTAAACCAAAAATGGACTTACAAATATAATTGAAACGGCTTTCATCAGGCGGTAAAGTTAGTTTTAAGTGGAACAATTGTACCTATGAGATTTCATTTATGAAAATGTTCAAAACTAAAAGCAGAAAATGTTAAATCTTTGTCTCAAATGTGTACTTGTAGTTACAATACAAAAATACTTGCTATATTTAATCGCTCATTGTTCGTTGAAATATCTTGTTCCTGCTTTATTTTGCATTGTTGAGCTTTGACAATATTTGGCTTCTAAGTAAGTTACTTGTGCCCCTGATGTATTAACATGCGCAAACAGAGAACGAGCGAATGGGTCTTATCCTACATTTACACTCATACTATTTCGTCACAAACTGTGATTATATTAGATGTTGCTAAGAGTGTTTAATGCAACCACTAAAATGCTTGGTGTCGCCACGAAAAGATCACTACGCACTTCAAGCTCAAGTTTCGATACAAGAAACGTCGTAGTGCTTTTGCACATAACACGATCCTAAACACATTTCCCCAGTGATGGATACCTATTTTCTGCTGCAGGGTCTCAAAACTTTCTTGCCAAAGGACCACAAATCTATTACATAACAGTTCGAGGGCCGGACATCTTGCGCAATACGATTGTTTCGGGATATGCTACATTTCACCAAATCAATAAGTTTTTCGTAAATACGTATATTATTTTTTCATTATTGGCAAAATGGCTTCGCGGGCTGGATTTAGCCCGCTTGCTGTAGTTTGGAGACCTTTCTAGTTGTCATGTTAATCGAGTTGAAGCTGAAAGAAGGCAAAAAGGAGATGCATAATGCCTGTTGTTGTTACCAAGATGTAAAAAAACTGAATACGTCAGGCAGAAAGTGTTTTCAGATCAGACCAGCAATCCAGTACCGGTAGTGGCGCAAGAATAGGGTACGTTCACAAAAAGCAACATCCTATTTAATGTACAACTGCAAATGCTGTACAAAAGGGCGATATTCGCACTTTTGCTAAACAACCGGGACGTTATTTCTGTAGCAGCTTGACATTCTCTCTAAATGTGTAACGTTCTCTCCATATTCTATCTAAATCAGTGATTCTCAACGTAGTCCAGGTGTACCACCGGAATTTCTCGTGGTCAACAGAGAGTTCCATAAATCCTTGATAAAACGTTCCTGAAAAATTGTGACCTTTAATATACAATAAATTATGTAAGACCATTTTATGGTTCTTGTGTTTGACTAGTTCATGAGGTGTGAGCATAGCAAAGTGGTCCGCTGGATATTTTTCTTTTTAAATGCTCCATGGGCCAAAAACAATTGAGAACCACTGGTCTAAATCCTCTGGGGCAGCTGTACGTTCTCTCTCAACGCAAAACTGCAAAATGCAGCACAAAAAACGACATCTGCAAATTTGTTGGACAGATAGACGGCAATGGCGTAGCCAGCCCAGAAATTTGGGGGGTGCCAAANCTTTTGGGGGACCAAAATGTTTGATTTTAGGCGAATAACACTATTTTGTTTGGAAAAACGCCTCTCAAAGCACAAAATGACTATATTTTCTAAAAATTCGGGCGGGGCATGGCCCCTTTGGCCCCCCCTGGCCACGCCTATGATAGACGGTCTCTTTCTCTGTAAGTTGATGTGTTTTTAATTAATAACTTGCTGTGCTGGCATGGCTGAAAAGCAACGTACATTCACAACAAACTGACACGGTAAAATGTGTGCAAAATGTTGGTTCATCATCTCCATCAAAATTCGCAATGTCAGCTATGGCTCTGCAGCGAAAAGATCTCTTTCAGTTTTCTGGTAAAAAGTAGTAGGTCAAGATTGCAGTTTTGTTTCCTGTGATTCGATGAGCTCGTCAGATGCCTTTTTCTTGGAAAATCAAAGAGGTCTTTTCTCAATGGTTCGTTGGTTTTTCCATGACACCATTACGAGCGTTGCACCTGCTTTGAAGTACGTGTGATCAGATATGCTTACAGATATTTGAAGTGAAGCAAAAACAGATTATGAAAAGTGAAACCTACAAAAAATGACAGTACCATCAGCTTAATAAAAAAAATATTTCGGTAATTGTTTTTTCAACTTTGCAAAAATATTAAAACTGCAGACACAAAAGGGCGACATATCCCTGAACAGAAAACGTACTGCAAAGGAAACGGAGCTCGCTTGAGACTTCATAAACCAGGTTAGCAGTGAGTTTTTGCTGTCATGAGCTCTGCGTGGTCCAAGATTCTGGTCCTGTTTCCTCGGGTGTGCCAGAACAAGATGATGAAGTCTTCAGAGCTGCTCCTAAGGTTGTGCTTCGACGTTCCATTGATCAAGCTACAGTCAATTTGTTACAAGCTTATCGAAATGCTTCGTACGTAGGCTGGAATAGACAAAAACATTGCTCAATGCAATCAAAACCAGAATACCCAATTTGCGCCGGTAGTGAAGATTAATAAATGTAGCAAACATTTGTATGTAGTAAACTTTAAAGGATTTTGAACCATGTGAAGCAAACATTAAATGATTAAAAACTGTAATAGTTGTCCTGGAGTTATTTCCAAACTACTTTAGTGAACTTGTATTTTTGTGTTTTCATTATTTATTGCAGCAAATCGGTATTGACACCTTCACATTTTTTATCAATTAAACTGACTTTCATTTAGAATTATGCTGATCATATCATTGTAGTTTCCAGTATCTGTCAGTGTGTTTTTTCCTGTCTCCCTCTTGTGTGTGTGTGATTGTTTGCATGTACTTGTTTTGTGTATCTGTTGCGTTTTTCTTTATCTAAGGTTAGTTTTTCTTTCCTGAACCTTTCTTGTTAAAATTGAATATGCGATAGAAAAGCGCATTTGGTGCAATTAGACCGGGTGATCGTTTTTGCTGTGCCGAGCTGAGAAAATGGCCGTTTCTTAAATCGCTCCCTGCTTACATGTTCCGAATGATTCTTGGTCGGTCTTGGAATTCTCATGCGGTTATGAAACCTTCAATATAATTTTCGGTAGTGTCAGTCTAGACGATACACTGCAGCCGCGCTGAGCAACTTAGTTTGTTAGTTTGCTTCTCTGAAATAGGAATACTTGTACTTTGCTGCTGGTTTACGTGGTGTCCTGATATTAGTTCTCCATTGTTTTAGTCCATACCTTGCCAGGTTTCTAAAGCTTATGTTGACCTGAGAACAGTGCGAGGTAGAGGTAAAATTTTAAAGGTCCGTCGTGCCCAGAGTGTGTCAACAAAAAAAGCAACAAAGGCAGTAGCTGAAAAACCACGGTCAAGTTTCAGAGTTTTAGAAGCGGTAGCTCAGAGTTAGTCATCTTTTGATTTTTCACATTGGAATGAGGAGATACGTTGTTGCACGAAACATGTTATGGTTTCATGGTAAGATGTGCAAGTTAGACTTAAGACATTTTCAGAAAGTGTGGTAAAAGCTGAAGGTATGTCTATTATGCCCAACTACTTTTTGTGATTTTTTGAGGGCTTGCAAGTTCGCTTGTATTTGTTGGGTCGGGTTCATTTTTCCTCTCTACAGGTTTATGGTTACAACTTGAGTTAAGCGCATTAAAGATGCTCTCGTTCTTCCAGGATCTTTTAGTCTTTTTTGTAAAATGGTTACACGGCATGTGTTGAGTGTTTCATTTTCGGACAACAATGCTTGGAACTCATTTAGACGCTTGATTTGTATCCAAAGACCTATGTTACATTGGTGAATTCGAGTAGGTATCAATTTGTACTGTAAGTGCTCTTCAAAGGAAATATATGTTGGATAAATGATATGTCGGATATCTCATATTTTCCAATAGACCAGAACCAGCGTGCTGGAGCTTGTGGTTCAGAAAATTTAGGTAAACCTACATCATTGACCATGCGTTCGAGCCTGTCACCTAATTCTAGACAGTAGGCATAACAATAGCCTACATTAGCCTGGCCTGTGGTTTGACAAAATAATCTGCCATTTAAGTCCGAAAATCGGCTAACAGGTTTCAAGCATAAAATTCGAATTTTGTTGGTGATTACGAGAAGGATACAAGTTTGCAACGCCAAAGCTCCTTTAATGCGTCGAAAAGCAGTTTAGTTCGTGCTACACGCATCAGCAATTGGAACATATTTTACTCCCGCCGGTTCACTGATGACGGCATAACATCCGTTTATTGACGAAATCAGACTCATTGTGACATCAGGCGTCTGCTGCACGAAGCGGAAACGCGCTGGAAATGACCAGGCTCCACGCGAGAGCATGTTGAATGGTGTTTATTGTTGCGATGCTGAACTAGGGAAGACTGGTGTTTACTTTTTTGCAGGTCACTGTATCTATTTCATCTCTAGCTCTTGGTGTCCACTGTTCTCGTGGTAATCGCTTGTCTCACTACTATGTTACCGTATGCGCAGGTGCTGCTAGCATAAGGCCTGAGGGCTGCTTTAATCTGTGAATGGACTGGTTTTCGACCTGCTGCTACTAGTGGATTGGATTCGACCGTGACAGCGAAATGCCCAAATCCAAGTTTTTAGCCAAATTAAGGTAAATCTGAAGAGTGATACGTTGTATTTAGCTTGTTAGAAATTTTGGTTGATACTAACTGTTTTGTTACATAGATTTTTCCCTAACTAATCATCTAATGCAATAACAATGTGAGTGACGGTGAGTACCAGTGACAGAACTTGCGCAGCCTGAAATGTATAAAATTTTTTACCCAGTGTAATGAATTAGCCTATCGATTTTGAGCTCTTGTAAGAGACATTACAGGCAAAGGACACTTACACGTACAAATCGCTACGTTATATCATGATATTCAAGCAAGCTCCGTTTCTACTGTTCTACTTGGTAGTCATTCATGGCTTCCTAAGCCAACCCAAACAATTTTCTTGCATTACGCTCGCGGTTTCACTGCATTAGGCCTAGAATGCATATTGTAAGCTTCATCTTACGTATAAAAGTTCGTCGGCGAGGTTACGTTAAACAGACAAACTCACTGAATGCAGCCAAAGCCGGTTGTCTTTAGCGATGCGAACGTGGCGCGTTGGAAATTCGTATGAACAAGCCGCTCGATTAATCTTCACGCCTCTTGATTTGTGCATGTAAATCAGCGGTGGGGAGCCTAACTACCATCGTGGGCCTCATGATATGTGCGTTAACTTTGGCGGGGCGCAAAATCACTTAAATTTGTCCTAAAGTCCTACCTTGATCTAACTATGAGGAAGAATAACTTTTTGACTTCCTGTCTAAGTACCTGCTTATCATGAAGCTTCGTTTTGACGAGATTTTGTACTCTTAACTTGGTAACGAAAATTCTGATGCGGGCCATGTCAAATGTTTACACGGGCCGCAGGTTCACCACCCATGATGTAAATCAATATTTGTACTTATATGCATTGTCAGGTCATGTCTCGTAAACCCCATTTCAACTCGGAAAGTTAACTTTCTTTCAGCTTTTGAGGCCGAGAACCGAGGCAGAGACGCACAAAAAGTGGTCTCAAGGCCGAGGTCAAGTTTCAAGACTTTTCACTGATGAATGAATGTTTTTGAATGGGTAACCCATTAACAATAGCTTTGACATATACTTTGCTAAATTTTTGCCGCATTTGGTTGTGTGCACCGCAACACTCTTTATCAAGATAGGGTAAACAAGTTGCTAAGCTGTATGGTTGTACGCTGTGCTAAAAATAATTCCACTGTCACTTGTACCACGCACCTGCGTCAGAGGGTGCGCAGGGGGAACTCTACCCCTGGATTTTGAAATTTGATATTTTTTAGTAACTTAGTAAAAAATGTTTTTCTCTTAGTTTCTAGCTGGTTAAATGAAATGGCACTACTGTTGGCCACCCCCTGGAAAAATCTTTCAGGCGCCCATGGTACCATATATGTTAGTACTTGTCACGCTTCTACCTACCTAATGCGTTACTCAACCGTTTGTTGGAAGTACAGTACATTGCTTTCTGGTCGTCACATGCCGACAAAGTTTAACTAAGGAAATGTTTATAGCTTTATTTCAAACCATCGGAAATGCACATGGATGCTTTGCTAAAACTGTTACACGTGATTCACTCAAATGCAATTTGTTCAAACAGCCAGTAATAATTTTACAACTGATATCCCATCATATATAAAAGAAGCTGCATTTATAAAATTATCACTGTTGCAACGTGTGTTGTTTGGTGAAGCTTTTATGATATAAGGAACTTATCAAACTGTTCATCATAAAGCGCATGTTGTTTAATGGGCTCCGACTCAACAATCCATTTATAAATCAGACTTTTCTCAGTACCAAAAAAACTACCCCTTTACATCAACGAACTCCTTAAGACGAGTGCTGAAGGCAACTTAAAGATCGTTATTCCTCTATTTTGAGCGTAGTAGCAATTGCGTCCTATGTTAGAATAAGTTACACACATTTCGGCGCCAATCGTACGTCAGTGCTCTGTGGTTTAAGATTGCAAATGTTTTGAGTTCCTTTGGGGCATTGAGGATTGAGCGGCTAAGGCCATGAAAGTTAAGGCGGCCGATTAGCAGACTGTCTGCTGTGCTGAATGCTACTACTGTTGAAATTTAATCCCAATTTCCGGAAACTTTGCTTAACGTTACAGTAATTCTATTTGTGAAAATTGCGATGAAATATATTAACCACCTCTACCAACGTTTCGATTTACACTTCGAGAAGATCCCATTTGTTTTTGCGGTTTACCATCCATACATTCCCAGGTTCTGTAACGAAGTTCACCTGACTTGTTTGCCGCTTTACTTGGACTTAATGACTCGTTTGTATAGATCACGAGTGGGAAGACTTTTTGCAGTCACGGGCCACGTGAATTTTGGAAAAATTGATTTGATCTTAATAATTCTACGTTTATCTTTCTGAAGCACACAAGAAGAGAGTTCTGTGAGGAGCGAGAAAGACTTCTTGACGTGCTGTTTAAAATGTGCAGATTGATTCGACGCCGTCCAGGGGCGGTTCCAGCCAATAAGGTTAGGGGGGACGATTTCAGTAATTTTTGGTAGTCAAGTCTCATAACGGCTTCGCTGCTATATGAGGGATGAAGTATACTTCACGACACTGTGACAAAACAGTGGACGGAAAAAATGGCCGTATATCGCGAATGCTGTTTTCCGAATTGTACAAAATCATGGTGAATAAAGTTACTTTTGTAGGTTTTAGGGGTGGCGATCGTTTGGCGCCCTCATGTTCGAATCTGACTTCTTTCCGATGTGTCTGTACTGTACTGAAGAAAGTGCTTGTGACATTGTTGGGACTTCTCGGCGCCCCCCGGAATGATTAGGCGCCCGGGGAGTTGTGTCCCCTTAACCTCCTCGTTGCGCCCCTGAAGCAGAGCCCAGTTGGGTGATTCCTCGAAAGCTTGCAGCAAATCTGAAACTTTTAAATGTGAATCATGAAGTATCATTTTGACGCGATTTTTGTTAACTTGGGAAACGAAAGTCTGATGCAGGCCACGTCATGTGGTTTAGATCACAAGGTTTCTCAACTTGTGAGCCACGGAAAAATGTTTGACGGGTCACAGCATGGGTTATTGAAATCGAGTACGTATGTTCTGCAAGATGAATCTTTAATCGAAAACGCAGGTAGTTCTTGAGCTACAAACGTCATAATACGCTCTCTTCCATCATCGTACGTAAGATATTATTGCAACATGGAAATTTCCACGTAGCCTGCCACGTTGTGCACAATATACAGTTGCTGAAGACATTTTGAGGCAGACGGGCGGCTCTTGTTGCCATGAAAACGAAATGTAGAAGCAGGCTTAATGTGGAAAATTACGTAGTCTGTGCGTTATCATATATCGAGCCTCAAATATCCATGCTTTCTAACAACAAACAGGCTCAGCCTTCGCGTTATTGAATGTTGCTTTGTTTCTATTTCTGCTCTGTGCATGTGCAACAGTTGTCGCATTTGGAGAAGTTGTACAGTCGGTGAGACCCTCTGTTCATTAAATCGGCCACATGCTTGGAAAGGTTGAGGAGTCCTGGTTTAGATTTTAGTGCAATGAGAAAAACTGCTTTGGCTAAAACTTCCTGCTTTCCTTTTCTTCAACTGTGCCCGCGAGCATGTACTCTTAATCTGTGGCCATGTTGTGGTGCGTGGGCGATGCAACTGTCCATCTTGTTTCAACCGATGCCAGTGACACGATATTTTCTTGTTTCAAAAAGTCTCCCAAAATTTTTTCATTATAGTCGGATGGTTTCGTAAAAACCTATGTGTTAGTTATAAAAATTCATTTGTACGCAGTTGAAAAACTTGTGTTTTTAGTGCTCCGAAAGCGTCCGGAGAATACATCGATAAAATTTTTAAATATTTAAGAAAGTTATTGCCCAACTTACTAAATTTGAAAGATCCAGTGTTTTTCGTCTTATTGTAGTGTACTGAAGCACTTGGTCGATATGTTTTGTTACTGATCCAAGAGCATTTTATCATAACTCATATACAAATAATATTTTTTAAGCAAGTGCTATTATTTATGGGAGCTATATATAGCAACTGGTCCTTATCATCGTGGCGGCAGTGTGCGTGACAAGGAATTGCAAAAACCTAAGAGAAGGGTTGCTTCAAACTGAATGCGCTGCTTCGCTTCTGGCCCACGTTACCAGCAGGAATACAGCGAATCGGAGTATATGCAGCAAACGTGCTACCAACTGCAAACCCCTCTAACTTTTCCAAGTCTTTCGGATGACTGCAAACGATAGGCGTAATAGTAACTCGCCACCGGAGCTTTATCGTCATTTTTTATTTGCTCTTCAGCGCATGGGTTTAGGAGAGGGGTGGGCAATTAGCGGCCCTTGGGCCACATGTGACCCGCCAAAGCGTTTTCAGAGGCCCACGGAAGCACTCAGGAAAACTCTTTAAATCTGAAAATATTTGAAAAGTGTGCAAGGTTACAAAATGTCTTATTGAATTACTTGCGCTGGATCATGTGTATTTGTACAAGAACAATTAGGCTATAATAAAAACCTTTTTTGTGTATCATTAGTGTTTTTGTCGTGTTTTGTTACCGTCACGTTTTATGTCATCGTAGTTCCCGTATGTTTTATCTCTCACAGTTACGTTTCTTTCAGACGGGGAGAAAGCGGTGATTACTTGCCAATTAATTTGTTTATTTTACGATAAATTAGAAGGTGCGGTCTTCACACATGTAGCGAGAACACCATCACTGACAACCACGGCAATCCGGCTTACTTCAACCAATTTGAAGTATGCCGGAAGCCGGTCGAAACCGAGAAAATTTAGCCGGATACGGCCAACGGAGCAGGTGCGAAGACTGCCGTTGGCCATAAGGCGGTTCGTAAGCCGTAACCGGATTCTGTGTGAAGTCACCTTTAATGCATGTCCCACCTCTATTTCACATTCCAGCATGAATTTACTTCCGTGATTCAGTTGCGGGGGGTTTGAAGTAGAAGAAGTGTGTCAGTCTCGTGCGAACGCCGGGCAGCGCATTCCTGGCTGCATCAAGCGCGACCGTTTCTGCGATTCGTGATTACCAGAGCTGAACAGTGCGGTTCGCTAAAACCTGACGCGCACTATCACCTTTTTTCAACCGGCTGGTTTTTACTGTTCGAAATCAGTTGCCGGAACTGTAGAGTTTGTGCGACGGGTGGCGAGTGGTATGCTGACGTTTGCAACGACCCACCACCATTCGACTGGCCAGTCAGCAACCCTGATCTTATCTCCTCGACTGAAACACGATACGTCTTACGTTTTCCAAGTCGAAGCAAGACCTTAAAATTGCCACCGCCACTTTGCTTTTCGTGAAAAGTACTGCAGTTCCGGCTTTGGCTTGGTTGCTATTTTAGAACATTTTCTGCTCTACAATAAACCATGGTCTCGAAACTACGGCCTATTGGCAAAACCCGGCCCGCGACGACATTTTGCCAACAATGAAATATAGTAGATTTAAATAAAGTTTGTCGGTGTGGTAGAATGTAACGGATCCCGAAACAATCACATAATTTAAGGCGTCCGGCCCTCTTGTGTGACCCTCGGACGCAAAAGTTAGGAGGACCTGGTCAATCCGACACTGGTCGAACGCGTAACCGCCAATGCCTGGAACCAAAAATGAAATCATCTGTTAACAGATCTGATTAAAGCGTGAGTGCTTACTGAGTAAACTGATCATGAACGGCCTGTCACGAATAATTAAAAAGCTCTGGGTTTGCTGCAAGCTTTCGAGGAATCATCCGACAGGGTTCTGCTTTTTGCGATGATTCGTACTTGCGCATTTCTGCGTTCTGGTAATTAGGCTCCACAAAGGTGACGCAGGCGAATCAATCAGCAAATTTGTCGAGACTAATTACTTGAAATCACGAAATTAGACAAGCATGGTAGAATTCCGCCCTTAGCTTACTGTCATTTGAGTTTGTGGCGTGGAATCCCATTGCAGAACGGGTATCTGCAAGAGCTAAAAAGTACAATGTTCGTTCCATTGGACGAGCGCAAAAAAACTGAGAACCTACTTTTGCCTCCACCATAAAACCATTGTAATGTCCGAACGATGCACAACAAAAAAATCAATGTAGCAGTACAGTCAAACTTTTTAACGACTTGCTTTCACGAGCTTTTCAGGCCACTAACCAACGTGCTTGAAAGAAAAGGGTTGGTGGCACAACAACCGGAACGCTGTTGCCACGGCTCGCTGCTGCAGTACATGTCGCCGAGGCGCACGTATTGCGTAAGGGTAGATCACTAAAAGCTGCTGAAAATAACTTACCCAGTCAGGCATGCTGTACTTTTGTGCCGCCTGTTCCGCCGACCATCAGACAGAAAACAGATACAAATGAGCGGTTCAAGCACGAAGCTTTGCATTAACTCTACAGTGCCCATATGCCGCTGCCACAAGCGGAGCCAAGAGATCCAATGTTCAGTCAGCAGATAAAATGGTATAACAGCAATGCTTGCTTGCTTGTTTGGCAGAGCATTAATAGACTAGCACGGGTGGATTAACTACGGTCCGCTGAACATTTTTTGCGGCCCTCGTACACACAGTGCACACTTCTTGTTCTAGTATTTTTTTTGTGCTGATCGAGTGCCACTGACTTATTGCAAGTCGCTTCCACTCGAAAAACATGCAGTATGATAGTCGAGTGCATAGTGATGTTAGCACGCAAATGCAGAATCTGTTTCTAGACCTAGCGATTGTAGGCCTAACAGCTTTGCCCTTAACCATTAGATCTAATAACAATCATCTTTTTTGTAAAAAACAAAGTGTAATTTGTAAAAACTGGCCCTTCGCAGGATACTGACAGAACAATTAGGCCCTCGCTGAAAGAGTTTGCCCTCCACTAGCCTAGAACAACTTGTGTCTTGAGAAAGAACCGAGTATGAGTGTCCGCGCGTGACGCTCGTAAACACCGCATCATGCCATTGGATCAGCCGGAATGCAAAATGCTTTGGAGCACTGAATGCGGTGCGACTTAAATATTTTATCTGTTCGCTTTTCGCCTTCTAGTAACTAAAGAAACAACAGTTTGGTAAATTAAATAGTGCTGGCACTTATTTGTTGGGAGAACTTGAATGATAGCGATTCAAAGCGCTGTTCAATGCCTCATTTAGAAAAAGTTATTTAGTTTATTCATGCACCTTATACATTTGGAAGTGTTTGTGCTTACTTCTTGAACTGAGAAATGAGGTTGTAAGAAAGATAAAGTTACAGTACTTTCAATTTACTTCAAGAAACTCGCCGTTCTGTAAGAATGCGTTTTGTATTATTTTCAGGTGTGTGTTGTTTTTTCTCATTCTCAAAATGTACGATATCAAGCTCATAGTTTGATCACCATTTTCTTGTTTCAATGTGAAAGGCTCACAAGAGATTGAAGGATGAAAGCGATCAGATTGCTATTACCAAAATTTCTGTAAAATTGGATTGCGTAAATACGCAACACTGAATCCAGAATTACACCTTCAATTCTATCGACAATCCGCGTATACTGTACTTGCTGAAGTTGCTAAACGCAACTTTATAATTGGCAAACGCAACTTCCCTTTAGTGTCTCACCCAGTGTCATTGTGATGCAAGAATTTATCCGCCCTTTTCTTACTGTGTTCAAATTTTCCGGTACGCTCCATTGTTCGCTACTCGTTCCATGATTTATCCATTCTTTACATCACTGAAACACGACACCCGCTAGAAAAGTGAGGTTGCGCCACTTCATGCACTGGTCTAATTATAACTCACCCTGCATTCGGGAATATCTGCTTATATCGTAGCAAGGGCTAAGGGCGCGCATGCCCAGCACTAATGCGTCTTTGGTGCATAACTTCATCTTCCTTATATTTATAATTACTCTTTTGCTGTTCGCTTAACGATGTTAAGCACAGCAGCACGTGCTTCGACCGTGCTTCCGGAGGGTAAAAGTGAGAAACTCTGGACATCAAAGCACCTGTGAACGGTCGAGTTTCGGAAAAAAATTATGCTCTTGCTGCGATTTTGCTCATCTGCCAGATTGTGTAGAACGCCTGTCGTTTGGGTCTTGCCAAAACTTTGCAACTGATAACTGTTATGAATGCTGTCATGGTTCTGGCATTTCGGTGATCTCGAATGCCTTTTTACTTTCAAATTTATTTCAAAAATTAAAGACTTGGTTTTGTTGCCGCAAAATTAGTTTGGGAAAGATTTCAATTTTTTGAAATGACTTTATGGACTGTTATTGTCTTCGTTTATGGATAAACATCTTACGAGAAAATAATGCTTCAAGTTCGGTTTGAAGTCAGCTGTGTTTTCATCTGCACGTTTTCGACTTTATATTTATTAGACTAGAGCGACTGGTCGCGTACAACGTACCGCAGCTTCCTCAGCAGTCGCTATGATCTTGTTCTGCGTTGTTTTTGACTCTGATTCGTTTTCAGTAGTCCGTTGTTTTTCAACTCGCTGGATATAAAACCGGGCCGCAAACTCCCTGTGCACTAAAGTATCAAAAATCGTGCACGCGTGCGGTACGGTGGCTCGTCATGTTGAAGTTTAATAGCGCGAACATTTAGTCAAAGGCGAAAACCATCGAAATGATTGCCTTACGTGTTTTCTTCGGCACTGGTTGACGCATGCTGTTTAGTTTATTCAATCACATTGCTGCAAACAGCTGTTATCCTTGCCAAGGAGACCTTCTGACTTGCGACTTGATTCATGCGCAGGGGACGGAAGAAAAAGAGAAGCCACCCCTCAGGCGCGCCAGAGGGGCCTGGCGGCGTGGTTACCATCTCTGTTCGGCAATTGCCCGATTCAGTGGAGATGCGTAAGTGCTGATTTACCTCAACTGTGATTTTTCTTGCTTTCTTCAGCAGGTGTCTCCAAGTCACGGCCCGCGGGCCAAATCGGGCCCGCGAAGCCATTTCGTCAAAACAATATGTATATATACGAAAAATTTNTTGGTTTGCTAGAATGTTACGTATCCCGAAAAAAACATTACAAATGATGTNCGGCCCTCGAGTTGTTATGTAACAGTTTATGGCCTTCTGATGAAAAACGTTTGGAGACCCCTGTTCTTGAGGACAAAATGAAGTGACCACTGATGGGACCTTTGTGTCTTGGTGTTATCGGTATTTATGCCCAATCTATTCAGTGCTGTAGATGTCCAATTTTCGCGTCTAATTTCCCTTGAATGACACATGTGTTTTCACTCTTCAGATCCTCATGCAGGTCGCGGATTTTTTCAGGCTGAGTTAGAAGTAGCGATCAAACGCAGCTTCTCTTTGTAGATCTCTTATTCTGACTTGCTGAACAAAAGCTCCCATTATGTCATCGTTTTGCCAGTGCTGTGATCGAACCTGGTGGAATACACTTCAGGGCGATTTACTTGCTGATCTTATCGCTTGCTGCGTTGTGTGTTCGCAGCCGATGGATACGAAGCGCCTATGACGAAACAGAACGTCGACATGGGCGACGCGGCCGCGCTGATGCCACAAGTCGAAGCGGAAGAAGAAGAAGAGAAACATGGCAGGCCTCCTCGTCCTGGAAATACAGAGATCAAAGCGGTTGATTTGTTCAACGCGTTTGTGACGAAACACGCCGACGAAGACCGGCTCTTCCGCGAGGAATTTGAGGTTAGCATAGAAGTCAGTCAGTCGTGAGGTGGCCACGGATCACGAGTGCCGGAGTCGATTCCGGAAAGACTCGGCGTTTTTTTCGGACCCGGGTCCGGAGTCGAAATCTGCGAAATACCGGATCCGGAGTCACTTCTCTTCTTCGGCAGTATCAGGAGTCTGCGTAGTCTTTATAAATGTCGTTGCTTAAGCACAAACAATGCTGAATTTCGGTTGCATCGGTTGTTGCCCGAGTCTGAACCGGAGTCGGATTCTCAAATTTGCGAAAAATTCGGATCCGAACCCGGATTGAAAAATTTTGAAATGGGAACGGAGTCAGTGCCCGACAGTGTGGCTCCGGCCACCTCTGGCCAGTGGTGAGTGATGAAGTTTGAAGCTGACGCACGCGGGTTTGCTTCTATAGCCAGTGTTATTTTTCCTGTTTTGCAGTCGATGCCAGCGGTGGTGTCGGCGATGGAGCCCAAGAGCGAATACGCCAAACGCCCTGAAAATAAAGAAAAGAACCGATACCGGAACGTCGTCACCTGTAAGACATCCATCGTTGAGTAACGTGAAGATCCGTGTTAACCTTGTACGCCAACGGTGTGCTTCATGTTACTAGTATTCATGTTGCTGGATCGCTTGAAAAGATAAAGCGAGCGTGGGCATCGCGTGCGTTTTGCCTAATCTACTGTAACCACTTTTGGACAATGCGTCACTCAACAACGTTCACTGAATCAATTTTCCCTATGTTAGGAATGTTCAAGTGTCTAATGAAGTGTTGTAATTTTTTTTTCTATTTCAGGTGACAGCAGTCGCGTGAAGCTTTCGCAGATCGGTGACGACGAGTTTTCCGACTACATCAACGCTTCGTACATAGACGTGAGTTGAACAAACGAGTTACGACGGGAAGAAAACTTTGCGCGCGCAGTCGAGTTGCTTTGGCAAGAGGGCTGGCAGTGTGAATTCTGGTATTGCATCGCAACCCATCAAGTGAATGCGTCCACGAGCCAGCAGCTACCGTCCAAGATGGCCGGTGGTGTTGGAGCAAAGTAGAACTATTACTTCTGTGCAGCGCTGAAGCGTATAAGTCAGGGGTCCCGAACTGAAATTGGTCCGAGGGCCATATGACGACTTCATAACCCGAGGTTGCGTTATGTCGCTGACGCAACAATGGCGGTACCTGAACCATACTAGAAACAGCTTTTACATCTTATTCCCTGCGAAGGGTAGTATGGGTCATAGACAAATGATTTCTAGTCGTATCTACGTTCGTTTAAAAGAAACTCGCTAGCCGAGCACTTCTAAACAGCGGCGAATAAACGATGGAACGTAAATGTTAATTATTTAAAAATTCCCACAAAGCGTCGGGGGCCGCACAAAACGCCCTTGCGGGCCGCGTGTTTGACACCCCTGTTTGAGAACCCTGGCATAAATGGTCTGAGAGCGGTAGCAAAGGTAACTTCACTTTTCGTGTGCATGCACCGCATACAGTGATCCAGAAAAAGTAAGCGATTGACCGAAACCTAGCCCTTGGCGGCAGCTCGCGACGCCCTCGTCCGCTGCAACTTGAGCTGTTACGGGCGCCGACGTATCAGAAGCGAAATTTGATGTAATCTGACGCTGATCGGCTGAAACGGGCCGCGCAGTCGACTCGTCAATCACCGCCCGCGCCACGTAACGCAAATAGGCGTGCCGCTGGTGCTAATGGATCCTCCCACATCGTCTTGCGCCTGCACTTGATTGGTACGCGCTTTACCGATTTGGTGACTGGATTGAACTGTAACGGGCTGCGTCACGTGGCGACAAATACTGTAATGTGTACTGTGCGGTTGGGGACGCGCTTCACTCCATTACGCACTCCGGTGTTACGTGGCGTGCGGAATGTCACACATGCGTTCTCGCGCGCCGGTATGGAGAAACGTTCTACGGTCCCGGTTTTTTATCACCAAGGTGTGAACAAACCAAAGGCTAGAACAGCTTGTGTCCAACCGAAATGGCAGTCTGAATCAGGGCCGCAGATTGAAGGACATGTTAATGAGGGACACACATTGAATGACTTACTTTGATCACAGCAAACTAACTTTAGCTTAAGCTAATGTACTGAAAACGTTCAAATGCTAACTGCAGTGGCAACAGACGTGATAAAGTGGCACTGAGGACTATCTGCATTAAAAATGTCAAATTCAAGGTTATCAAAATAAGGACAGGTTGTCAGATTAGAATATAGGAGACTTTCACTACAAGGAAAACTTAAACTGGGCCGCGGACAGGACATAGCTGGGCTAGAACGATACATTAGTGCACCTGTCCAAAACAAGAAACAAATTTTTGCTGCCCGCACAGCGTTTGATTAAAAACCAATCGCCAAGCACGTCGTTTTTTTGGGGGGTGTCTGTGACAAACGATCGTTTGGGGGCCCCGACAACGCTTTAACAAAATACGCGTCAGAAGCCGAGGAACGTGAGAACAGCAGGGATCAAAAAGAAAAAAATGGGCCAAAACAAAATGACTATTCTGTAATTTTTTACGCGGGTGCTGTAGAGCAAGGGTTCTCAAATGGGGTTGCTCGCACCGCCAGGGGGTGCGAGAAGGGACTTCTTGGGGTGCGGACTTCACTGACAAAAACAAAAAACAATATATCAAATGGTGCAAGGGGTGCAGAAACGATTTTTCCTTCCGGAAGGGGTTCAAAATGAATTGAGAACCGCTGCTTTAGAGGGTTTGGCTTGGGTTTTGATAACAACCGGCATAGTTTTGGCTCAAATTATAGCCTGGATGCGAGCGGGGCCTTACTCATGACGCATGTTCTACGTGTGTGCTGGAACAAGTGGACCCGGTTGTTTTCTATCAACCAACCGCACAACGTCAACTCGTACGTTGCCGACGTCATCCTCTTCTTCCGAAAACACTGAATCAGCTGAAAAAACACGACGTACTCAGGTCTTTGTTTTTCCTGCACGTTACAAGACAGCAGGCACTGTACTGTAGGTTGAGAAAAAAATTCTATCATCATAGTTACTGGCGTGAAATAGCTGCTGTTAATTTTTCCTACCATTGTACTGCTTAAAATAATCAACTCTTTGTATCAAAAAATAGTTGGCGCAACGTATCCCCCCAAAACGAGAACAATTCGAAACGAGAGCCCATTTTGAAGATTACTGCGTCGCGTTTCTTTGCAGCAAAACCTACCTTTTCGTTCGTTTTCTGCGCAGGGCTACGAAGAAGACCGAAAGTTCATCGCCGCACAGGGACCAAAGGAGAACACTCTCGGCGACTTCTGGCGCATGATATGGGAGCAGCGTTGTTACGTCATAGTCATGATCACCGAGCTGCGCGAGCTCGGCAGGGTGAGTCACGCATTCATTCGCGAAGCCATGGCCTTGGTTGATCCCGGGTTTCGGAACAGCCAAGCGGCCCACGTGGCCATTGTTGGGATTCCTGCGCTTTTCTTGTAAACTTACGCAGTACTTCTTGCTACCCACGCGTTCCTTTGATGCGCCCGCTTCCGCCCAATATGTGCCGCGCATTTTTGCCACTGTTGCTGTGGTAACGAAACCAGCAGCGTATCTGTTACGCGGCGGTAAGAATGTTCCAGAAACCTCGCGCGACTGTCATCTTGCTCCGCTGCGTTCGCCGAAGCTATATCCGCGAAAGAGAAACCTGTGAAACGCGGGCTGGTGCTCAACCACATGTCTGTTGGAATGCGGCAAAGCTGCCATTTCATTTTGAAAGTGTTGCTGTTTGTTTTGAACCTCGGACAACAAGCCTCGCTTTTGAAATGAGTTTCGTAGCAGCCACATATTTTCATGGCTTCACGAAAGCCTGTTGCCATCTGAGCACTGCAAAAACGTGTCACTGGACAAACAGTAGTGTGTCCTTTGGACAAACAGTAGTGTGTCCTTTGGACAAACAGTAGTGTGTCCTTTGGGCAAACAGTAGTGTGTCCTTTGGACAAACAGTAGTGTGTCCTTTGGGCAAACAGTAGTGTGTCCTTTGGGCAAACAGTAGTGTGTCCTTTGGGC